>Ga0155702_104_pt1 | contig 53094 bp, 65 predicted proteins | sample RifCSPlowO2_01_FD_107359 | JGI IMG/M metagenome (GOLD analysis project Ga0155702, IMG submission 107359) | Candidatus Yanofskybacteria bacterium RIFCSPLOWO2_01_FULL_49_17
GCTTTCGTAAGAAAGAGGAAGGTGGGGATGACGTCAAGTCAGCGTGGCCCTCTGATGCCTTGGGCTACACACATGTTACAATGGGCGTTACAATGGGTTGCCAACCCGCGAGGGGGAGCTAATCCCATCAAAGGCGCCCTCAGTTCGGATTGGAGGCTGCAACTTGCCTCCATGAAGCTGGAATCGCTAGTAATCGCTGATCAGAACGCAGCGGTGAATACGTTCTCGAATTTTGGACTCACTGCCCGTCAATCTAAGGGAGCCGGGAATACCCGAAGATCCATAATTTATGTGGGGACACGGTAAGCTCGGTAACAAGAGATAAGTCGTAACAAGGCAAGGCTAGCGGAAGCTGGTCTTGGATCACCTCCTTTCTATTTTTCTTTTTAGAAAAATGCATGAAAGGTTAGAAGTGGGAGGCGAAAGATGGGAAGAATGATTTATCATTTTTCACATCCAACCTCTACCCTTCAACAAAATGAAGTCGATACCCCCACCTTTCAAACGAAAGATGGGGGTGGCAGGTCCGATGCCGAAATCGGATTCCATTAGAGCTCGCGGTCACCTTTGGTGGCCTACCTCTAACGGGACAGGGTTCTTAGCGATAGGAGCCTTGGTTCTGACTAGAACTAAAATAGTCTAGTCCCGATTGCGAAAGCAATCGTGGATCCTCGATTTTGTAACATCTAACGATTAACAAAATCGGGACCGGTTAACTACGTGAAATTGCCAATGAAACACAAAACTGCTCCTAGGAGCAGTTTTGTGTTCGTGGACAGTCAAACTTGTAATATCCGTGGGGGGGCTACAATTAAGATAATTAAATAACTAAGAAATATGGACGAAACACAATACGAAGGATCAAAAGAAATGTTGTCCCCGAAAGATGCGGCAATGTCCAAAATAAGGGAAGAAGCTATTGAAAAAATTAAAACAGAATCAGGGCTTAGCGAAGAAGAATTTCAGGAGATATTGGACTCATTTCACTATGGCAGTACATATGTGGATAATGGACAGTTCCGCTTTAGATTTAGGGGGCATGAGATTGTTGGGTATGGAGGTGTGTCTTCTCACATGAATCCAGCCAGAAAAGATGGTGTCTCTGGTATGATTTATTCTATATCTATCGATGGCAAGAAAGTTCCTGAAACTCAATTAAGAGAATTTGAAGCAAAATTTGGGCCAGTCATTAAAGGGCTTTCAATGCTTTCAAATAAAGACACAGAAGAAGTAGCTAGTCGGGAAGAAGTTGATGATTTGTTAAGATAACCAGAATCATAAAACCGCCCGGTGGGCGGTTTTATGATTTAAAAATTAGAAAAACTATTTGATCTGGTAGGTGATAGTGACGCTGACTACTATCTCGTTCTGGCCGACGGATATTTCCGGTCCGCCGCCTCCGCCAATGCCCCGGTCAGTGGCATACATCATCGGTATCGGATATCCGCCGGTATTCTCGGAGAAGTTCACGATGCGGCCAAGCTTGATGCCGACTTGGTCCTTGAGCTCGTCGGCTTTCTTTTTTGCGTCCTCAATGGCTTTTTGTCTGGCCTCGGTCTTTAATTTTTCAGGATCTTCAACCTGGAGGCCGAGATTGTTGACCTGATTGGCGCCGGCCGAGACCAAACCATCCAAAACGGCGCTCACTTTCTCTAGGTCCCGGACCTTTACTTGATAGGACTGGGTGACCTGGTAACCGGTAATGGTGGCCTGTCCGCCGTAAGAAGAATATTTATATTGCGGATAAATATTATAATCCGTTGTTTTGATATCCTTCTCGTCTATTCCTTGTTTTTTCAAAAAATCAGCGACAGCTTGGGACTTTTTAGAATTCTGGTCTTGGGCTGTTTTGGAGTTAACGGCTTGGGTGACGATACTGGCTGATATCATTGCGATATCGGGCACAGCCAAAACCTTGCCCTCTCCGTTGAATGAGACCGTGTTCGTTGTCGCGGCGGTATTCCAAAGACGGTCTATCTCAACCAGAAGAAAAACGCCGAAAAGCGCTATTGTCACCGTCGCTATAATAATAAGTGGTTTGAAGTTATTCATGGTGACTTCTTACGGGATTCATGCAATTAGTATATCATACGTAAATTGGAACCTGAAATTACCATGAAACTGCCTCATAAGACATTAGAAAAAGGTTTATTTAATAAAGGATATGGTTACGTATGCGCGGTGGATGAGGTGGGCATTGGATGCCTGGCCGGGCCGGTAGTGGTCTGCGCCGTGGGTATGACCAGTACTTTCCATAAAAAGATTCACAAGAAACTTCACAACCTGCGCGAGTCAAAATTATTATTACCCAAACAGCGGGAGAAATTCGCCAGGTGGCTTATCGAGGACCAGCAGCTTGTCTATACTTTAGCATCCTCGTCGCCGAAAGTGATAGACAAGATAAATATCTACCAAGCTGCGCGCCGCGCCATGCGCAGAGCAGTCCAAAAAGTATCTAGTATTTCGTATCCAGTATCCAGTACAAAAAATCAAAAAATACCAAACACTAAATACCAGATACAAGATACTGGTATCAAGACCATGGTTCTGATAGATGGTCCTCATAAAATTTCTAAATTAGACATAGAGCAAATACCAGTAGTGAAAGGGGACCGGAAAATATTTGCCATTGCCTGCGCTTCCATTATTGCCAAGGTCCATCGCGACCACCTTATGATCAAGATGGCCAAGCGCTATCCGGGTTATGGCCTTGAAAGGCACAAGGGCTACGGCACCAAATACCACCAATCCCAGCTGGCCGCTCTAGGCCCATCCGCAATCCACCGTCGGTCATTTGCCCCAGTCCGAAAAATGCTATAATCAAACCATTATGGCTAGCATTGCAATCAACGGTTTTGGGCGGATTGGACGGGCATTTTTTAAGCTTGTCCTGACGAAGGAAGGATTGAACATCGTGGCCATCAATGACTTGGGCAATGTGGACGCACTGGCCTACTTATTGAAATACGATTCGGTTTACGGAAGATACGGCAAAGACGTCTCTGTAAAGGACGGAAAATTGGTGGTGGATGGAAAAGAGTTCCTGTTCTTGAGCGAGAAGGGTGCCGCTAAGCTTCCCTGGGGGCAGCTTGGCGTGGATATTGTGGTGGAAGCCACCGGCGTATTTGAAAGTTTTGAGAAGGCGGCGGTCCATCTGCGGGCCGGCGCGAAAAGAGTCGTCTTGACCTCACCGGCCAAAGACGAAGATGGTTCGGTAAACTCACCACAAGTTCCAGCTGATGGCCGTACTGTGCTGATGGGCGTGAATGAGGATGTTCTGAAAACCTGCACCATATCTTCAAACGGTTCCTGCACCACTAACTCCGCTTCGCCGGTGATGCAGATATTGGTGGAGAAGCTCGGAGTCAAAAAAGCATTTTTAAATACTGTCCACGGCTATACCGCGACCCAGGCCTTGATAGACGGAGGAGCCAAGGACCATGACATGAGGCGGATGCGTTCGGCTGGCGTGAATATCGTGCCGTCCACAACCGGAGCGGTCATCGCTGTGGCAAGGGCGATTGATTCATTGAAGGGAAAATTTGACGGTGTCGCCATGCGCGTACCGGTAGTGACTGGTTCTCTTTCAGCGATAACTTTTGTCGCCTCAAGGCCGACCACGGCGGAAGAGATAAACAAAATTCTCCGCGACGCGGAAAGTGAGGATCGCTGGCAGGGGATATTCAAGACCACGAGCGACCAACTGGTCTCCACCGACATCATCGGCGAATCCCACGCGGCCGTGGTTGACCTCACGCTGACCAAAGTCGTGGATAGCGACCTCTGCTGTGTCTACTCCTGGTATGATAATGAGTTCGGATATACTAATTCCCTTGTTGACCATGTATTAAAAATAGCAGCCAATTTATGAAAAAAATTGTAGAAGCTGTTTCCTATTCATTAGCGGCTATAGATTTTATTTTTTTGTTTATTTCGGCTGCATTTGCGCTTGGTACCGGATTACAAATGAATGGCTTACTGTTCTTTATTTTATCTATTTGTTCATTAATCTTTTGGTCTCTCGGCCTGGTCTATGCAATTACAAGTAAAGCTAAAGGGGAAATATTTGTATTCTGCTTCCTATTGTTTATTTGGTTCGCGTTTTTCATGGGGTATTCAATTGCATATTTACAGAGCGTATACATTATTTAATTTTTTAGTAGAGACAATAATTTATGTCTGAAAGTTATAACAAATTAGTCAGGGATAAGATTCTACAGATCTTAGATTCAAAAGGTGTTAAATATGAACGACGTGAAGCGTCGCCTGAAGAATACAAGGCAGAACTTATTAAAAAATTAAAGGAAGAGATAAAAAAATTTGTGGAAGCCGGCAGCGCCGAAGAGCTTGCTGATGTGATGGAGGTCGTTGAGGCGCTAAAAGTATTGCCGGAATACCAGAACGCAGAAGATATCCGTAAAAAGAAGTTCGATGAACGGGGCGGTTTCCAGGACCGTATCATCCTGAAAGGTGAAAAAGTATAATGTCCCAATACATTGATAACCCGCTTTCGCCTATGAGTTACGCCTGCCTGCCTGCCGGCAGGCAGGGACGGACAGGCAAAAAGTGGAGGAGCTGGAGATTCATTGTATTTAGCAGTAAACATAGGTATAGTTGAATCGTCTTTTACGGAATATGGCATCAAATATACAAAAAATAGTAGATACAATTGTGAGGGAGTTTAAGCCTGAAAAGGTTGTACTTTTTGGCTCACACGCATGGGGTATTCCGAAGGAGAACAGCGATATAGATTTGCTGGTTCTTAAGAAGGACAAAAATAAAAACACTCGTGAGATGTCTATTGATTTAGAGCGTTTATTGGCAAACCGAAACGTACCCCTTGATATATTAGTATATAAACCCGATCAAGTGGAAAAAAGGTTGCGGATAAACGATCCCTTTTTAACAAAGATTTATAAGGAAGGGAAGTTATTGTATGAACAAAAATAAGGACATATGTCTTGAATGGGTTGCGAAGGCAGATGAAGACCTACGTTCATTAGAGTCGCTTCTTAAACACAAAGAAGGTTCTCCTTCTACTGGTTGCTTTCTCGCTCAACAGGCGGTAGAAAAATTATTCAAGTCATTGCTGGTACTGCACGGAGCTGAACTTGAAAAAGTCCATGATTTAATCGTGCTTCTTAATAAAATAAAAATTTATCAGCCGGAAATAGAAAGATTTCTCGATAAGATTTTAGTTCTTACTCGTTATTATATTGAAACAAGATATCCGGGAGATTATCCAGAGTTTACCTGGGAAGAATGCAAACGGGCATTTAATACCGCAGCAGAAATAGTGGAGTTCGTTAAGGAATCTGTATTTAAGTTTGCATAATGTCCCAATATATCGACGATAAAAAAGTGGAAGAGTTGGAAACGAAGGCTAATGAAGCGCGGGAGCTTTTGATTGAGATGCTGACGGAGGCGGGGTCGGGGCACACGGCCGGTCCTTTGGGTATGGCCGATATTTTTACGGCATTGTATTTCCATGTCTTGAATCACGATCCGAAAAATCCGGAGATGCCGGAGCGGGACAGATTAATTTTGTCCAACGGACACATCACGCCGATACGATATGTTGTGATGGCGATGTCGGGATATTTCCCGATTGAAGAATTAAAGACATTGAGAAAATTTGGCACGCGCCTGCAGGGACATCCAGAGCGTGAACGATTACCCGGCGTGGAGACGACCTCCGGACCGCTTGGTTCGGGTCTTGGTCAAGCTTGTGGTATCGCCTACGCGGCAAGAATTGACGCTAAGAAATTTAGAACTTATTGTCTGATGTCTGACGGGGAGCATGACTCGGGGGCGCTCTGGGAATCAGTCATGTTCGCCGGCAAAAATAAATTATCAAATCTGACGGGTATTATAGACCGCAACAATATCCAGATAGACGGCATGACCGAGGACGTGATGCCATTGGAAAACCTGCGCGCAAAATACGAGGCATTTAACTGGCACGTTTTAGAAATAGATGGAAATAATATAGAAGCGTTTGTGGACGCGACACATGAAGCGGCGGCCATCTTTGAGAAACCGACGGTTATCATCGCCCATACTATCCCAGGCAAGGGCATCAAAGAAATTGAGTTTGATTACCGCTGGCACGGCATTGTTCCGGGGATGCAGGACGTTCCCGGGGCGCCTTCTAAGGCAGAACAATCTAAAAAATTCTTGGATGAATTACGAACGTTAGGTGGTAGAATAAAAAGTGAACACCAATAATTAAAAATTTTAAATTTTGAATTATTAATTTTTAAAAATTTGAAAATAATAATTAATAATTTTTGCAAAGGGGGTGTTGTTATATGATGCAAAGCGATAATTGCAAATGTCCGCATCATAGTGTAGCAAAGCTCATAGGTCTGTTAGTGTGGGTCTCGGGCGTGCTGTTCTTCTGGTCCGCTTTCGCGGGACGGACTTTCTGGGACCTGGACGCGTTATTCTGGGCCTGGTCGGTAGTTGTTCTGTTCCTGTTGGCCAAGTCCATGCGTGGCGCTTGCCGGTGCTGCTGCGGAGAGAAGCACTGCCAAACTTGCCAGGTCAAACCGATGTAAATTAGGAAAGCTCTAAACTCTAATATCTAAATCCTAAATAAATTTAAAATCCAATTTTCAGGTTTTGAACTTTGGTTATTATTTAGGGTTTAGGATTTAGTGCTTAGAATCTTATGTTAAATAGCGAAGCTAAACTAATACCAGATATTACTAAACCCGAATATATACCCACCAGAGATGGTTATGGCAAGGGCGTGGTTAAAGCGGGGGATAAAGATGAGCGGGTGGTCGTGCTCTGCGCCGACCTGACCGAGTCCACCCGGTCTTTGTGGTTCAAAGAGAAATTTCCGTCTCGTTTCATTGAAATGGGGGTGGCCGAGCAGAACCTGGCTTTGGTCGCCTCGGGTATGGCCAACTACGGCAAGATTCCCTTCATCTCTTCATACGCCACTTTCAGTCCCGGCCGCAACAATGAGCAGATACGGACCAATATCACCATCAATAATGTGCCGGTGAAGATTGTCGGCGCCCATGCCGGAATTTCCGTCGGTCCCGACGGGGCCACCCACCAAGCGCTAGAAGATATCGCCTTAATGCGGGTCCAGCCGAGAATGGTTGTGGTAGTGCCATGCGACGCTGTTGAGGCGGAGAAGGCGACTTTCGCCGCGGCATTCAACAATCAACCAACATATATCCGCGTTGGCCGTGAGAAGTCGCCCGTTTTCACGACTGCCGACACGCCGTTTGAAATAGGAAAGGCAATTGTTTTGAGAGACCTGCCTGCCGGCAGGCAGGCGGCAAACACCTGTGCGATAATTGGCTGCGGGATGCTTTTGCATAACGCCCTTTTGGCGGCTGAAGAACTAATGAGCGAGGGGATTGAGTGCATGGTCATCAATTCACATACCGTCAAACCTTTGGATGAAAAAACAATAGTTGAAGCGGCGCAAAAAACCGGAGCGGTGGTAAGCGTGGAGGAGCATCAGATCGCCGGCGGACTTGGTTCGGTCGTGGCCGAATGCCTGTCCAAAAACTATCCGGTGCCGCAGGAATTCATAGGCATTCAGGACCGTTTTGGAGAATCAGGCAAGTCAGAAGAGCTTATTGAGGTCTTTGGACTGGGTAAAGAATCAATAAAATCGGCCACCAAGAAAGCTATATCCAGGAAATAATTTATTTTTTTATTATTTGGTTCAAGTTATTTTTTTAAGATTTTTTCAGGATCTCTTTCAATCGGGCCAGGTCTTTTTCTATCTTGTCTTTTACGGTCGGGTCTTTGGTTGCATAACTCGGATGAAAAGTAGGGACCAGCTCGTAACTGCCGAAGTTGAATGTCCGGCCGTGGACGTTATCAAGCGGCTGGCGGAGGCCTACCCCATTTAAGGCAAGATTACCCAAAGTAACGACCAGTGACGGGTTCAAGCTTTTCAGCTCTTCCTTCAAAAACGCGGCATGGGCCTTGAGCTCCTTAGGCGTCGGCACCTTGCCGTTAGGGTAGTATTTGACGAGATTGGTTACGTAGATCTTTTTTTTATCCAAGCCCACGGTTTTGAGGACCTGATGGAATAATTTCTCGGATTGGCCGGCCAGCGGCTTGGCTTCTTTTTCGCCGTCGGAGTTAAGCATTTCGCCGACAAAAACCACTTTTGCCCCGACTAAACCGCTTCCGAATATCAATTTCTTATCATTGAACTTCTTTTTCAGGGCTCTGTGGACCCTTTCAAGTTCCTCGGGGGTTGTGGTGCGGGGCGTCTTCATTGGTTCGTTCATCCCAGGGCACCGGCCTTGCGATGGCTGGAGTGTATCATTAAATCTTATTTTTTGCAAGTTAGCCCTGTTTTTGCTATAATTTTTAGGATAAAATGCGCGAGTAGTTCAGTGGTAGAACGCCTAACTGATAATTAGGAGGTCCCAGGTTCAATCCCTGGCTCGCGCACCACGTTGGAAAAGTCAATGCCTCGCCCCGCCTTCGGCGGGTCTCGGCGACCAAATCGTACGGATTTTTCGGGGCAAAAAGAAATTCCCGATTCCGTAAAATATGGTTCGAGCCGATGTTTTTCAGAAATGTTGTCATTTCGGAAAGATTTTCTGATTCAAGCAGATTAGCGGCTTGATTTAAGGACTTTACGAACTCACGAGCCGGTTCGAGCCAAGACAACCCTTTTGTCTCAAAGTCGGTAATTTTTTCGGTTAACTCGATCTTTTGTGAAATGAGAATGTCTTTTTTAGCGGCGTATTCTCGTTGAGTAAGAGCGTCATCGAGATATACGTCAAGCAACTTTTGAAGTTTTGCTTCCATCTGTGATAATTGCTCTTTGAGATTTATAACTTCACTTTTGGCTTGTTCCTTTGCTTCGGTTTCTTCCGTATCCAACGCCGCCAAAACTTTCTTGGTGTCTTGGCTCGACAAAGAAACTTTTTGAAGGAAGTTTTTGATTTGAACGATAAGCTGATTTTCACCGAGATACTTTTCTTGGCACGTGCCTCGCTTCTTGGTACAGCGGTAGTAAGTGTATATACCTCCGTTGCCTTTCGCATATTGCGCAGTTATCGAGCAACCGCACGAGGCGCATTTCATAAGGCCAAGAAAAGGAAAGTTGTGTTTTCTGTCTGGGCGAATCTTGCCACGCTTAGTCATAACCTCTTGGCACAAATCAAAAAGTTTCTTTGAAATTAACGGCTCGTGTGTTCCCTCAAAAACTTCCCCTTTGTATCTCATCAAACCAATGTAAAAGGGATTTTGGAGAATATGCTGAACATTGCTCAATGAGATTTTGTTTCCGGCATTTGTGAGCAGTTTCTTTTTCTCACACCAATTTGCGAGAGAGTTGAGTGGATATGCTCCGGTGGCGTACATCTCGAAGATTTTTCTCACTAAAGGAGATTTATCTTTATCAACATCAATCCCTCTAGTTTTGGGATTATTGGAATATCCTACCGGAGCCCAGCTTGGCCACACTCCATTTCGTATCTTTTGGCGTAGTCCTCTTTTCACATTCTCTCGCAAATTGTCTACAAAATACTTCGATTGTCCAAAAGCAATGTTCAGCATAAATAATCCTTGCGGCGTTGGCTCAAACCAGAAGCAGGGAAATTTGAGGGAACGAATCAAGCCGCGATCCACGAAGTGAATAATCTTTCCACCGTCCACAGAATTACGCGCTAACCTGTCGGGGTGCCAAGAGATTATCCCGTCCGCTTTCCCTTGTTCCAACAATGACAACATTTCTGCGAATTTAATTCGCCCGGGTTCTTTTGCGGTTTTGGCCTCTTGGAAAGAGGCAACAATTTCAAGTTTTTCTTTGGCGGCAAATTCTTTGAGCTCAACAAGTTGAGCTTCAATGGAGAGAACTTGTCGGTCGTCTTCCTCGGTACTTTTTCTTGCGTAGATAATGTATTTCATAGTTTTTTGTTAATTAATGATTAAAATTTTTCTTTTCTGCTTCTAACGGAATCGGGAATTTCTTTTTGCCCCGAAAAATCCGTACGATTTGATCGCCGAGACCCGCCGAAGGCGGGGCGAGGCATTGACTTTTCCAACGTGGTGCAGAATACTTGAATTAGTCCGAACCGCTTTCGCCGCCTGCGGCGGCGAGGAAGTCCCCCCGCGAAAATCCGGAAAGGCGGCGGAGCCGCACGAATCAAAACCGCAAAAGAACCCGTTAAAAACATCGGCTCGAACCATATTTTGTAGAAGCAGAAAAGAAAAATTTTCATAAGGATTCTTAATGCAAGAACTCATCGAGTTTCTTTTTTATTTTGGCTTGATTTTTATTAACATTTCAGCTAATGTAACTTTGGTATTAAGCTCGATTGTCGGGCTTAAATCGTACATTCCCAACTAAAGAGAGGAGAAATACGCATGGAATTACAAACTGAAGTCGCAGGCATTCGATTGGAACATCCACTGATGAACGCAGCGGGAACATGCAAGATGTTGGAGGACGTGAAAGAGCTTTCGCGTTCAGCCACAGCGGCGGTCATGGTCGGCTCAATCACTGTGGAGCCGAGGACTGGCAACGCTGGCGATGTCTACTGGGCAGGACCGATGTTCTCGCTCAACTCGCTCGGTCTTCCGAATCGCGGTGCGCCGTATTACAGAGAGGTACTTCCCGAGATGGTCGCGGTGGCTCACGGCGAAGGCAAGCCACTTTTCGTGAGTGTGGCTGGCTTCTCACCAGAGGAGTACACAGACCTCACGGAGTTGGCGTTCCGTGGCGGGGCAGACCTCGTGGAGCTGAACCTCGGCTGTCCCAACGTGTGGCAAGGCAGCGCGCAGAAGCGCATCGCGTGTTTCGATCCGGCACTGGTCGCAGAAGTGCTACGCCGTGTCGAGGAGAGAGTCGGAGCCGACATGAAAGTTTCGGTCAAGATTTCTCCTTTCTCAGACCCTTTCGCACTTGCCGAAGTGGCGCAGGTCATCGGCGCATCGAAAGTGGCGAAGGCCGTCACAACGGTGAACACCTTCCCTAACGCGTTCAGCTACAACGGCGCGAAGCCGAGAATCACGCCGGGTGGTGGCCTTGCTGGATTCGCCGGACCAGCGATGAAGCCGATCGGTCTCGGACAAGTCAGGCAACTTCGCGGACTTCTCCCGGAGCACATTCAGATCATCGGTGTCGGTGGCATCACGCACGGTCAGGACATTCAGGAGTATCGCGAGAGCGGTGCAGTAGCAACGCAAGTAGCCACCGCCTATCTCGAGCGACACGAGCAGGTGTTCAGTTCGTTCCTCGGCGAGCTCCTCGAAGTCGCGAGCGAATGAATCGCTCGCAGAAAATCGTCCCAACGGGACGCACATTGGAAACAGTGTACGTCCCCTTTCTTTTTCAAAGAACAAAGAATTTGCCGCCAAGACCGAAATTCGGTAGAATTTCAGTAATCCGAATTCCGCCAAAGAAAAACTTGAAATTGTCAGCGGTGCGGCTCCGCCGCCTTTCCGTCCGCCAGCTGGCGGATTCGCGGGGGGAGTTCCTCGCCGCCACAGGCGGCGAAAGCGGTTCGGACTAATTCAAGTATTCTGCACCAGTAGTAAAATTTCGGGCCCGTAGCTCAGTTGGTAGAGCACCTCATTTGCAATGAGGGGGTCAGCGGTCCGAATCCGCTCGGGTCCACAAAGAATAAAACATGGCAAATCCGATAAATGTATTGATGGTCATAGTCGGCTTGGCGGTTCTGGTGATGCTCGGCATCAATCTTTATTTGATGATTCAGACCCGGCGGAAACAGCAGCAACCCGATGATAAATATCTGGCCATTCACCAGCGCTTTGACGCGCTTTCCCAGGCCGTGAGCGAGCAATTGGAGAAAGGCCGGCAGGCATCCGAGCGGGCCACTCTGACCGTCCATCAGCAGGTCCAGAGCTTCACCCAGAATATGACCCAGCTTCAGGAGAACTTGAAGCAGGTCCACGCCAGCGTCAAAGACGTTTCCTCGTTCCAAGAGATGTTCAAATCGCCAAAACTTAGAGGCATCTGGGGCGAACAGTCGCTAGAGGCCTCTCTCCAGCAATATTTCTCGCGCGACCTCTATGAGATGCAGCATCACTTCCGCTCCGGTGAGGCGGTTGATGCCGTTCTGAAATTGCCCAACGGCACGCTATTGCCTATTGATTCTAAGTTCAATTGGGAGAATTTTGAAAAGATGGTCAATTCAGAAACGGACATGAACCGGGAACTATACCGCAAGGCCTTCTATGGCGATGTCAAGAAAAAGATAGACGAAATAGCCGCCAAATACATTTTGCCGTCAGAAAGCACGACTGACTTGGCTTTGATGTATGTGCCGGCTGAGACCGTCTACTACGAGATAATCAATAACATCAAAGATGCGGATATACCAAGCTATGCCCGGGCCAAGAAAGTATTTTTGGTGTCGCCCAACACATTTGCCTTGTCGGTCTCGGCCATCAGACATTGGTTCAAGGACATAGAGTTCAACAAACAGACCAAGGATATAATGAAGCGCCTTGAACGCATCGCCACGGACGGCAATAAACTGGCCGAGGGCTTCCGCAAACTGGGCAGCCATATTTCCAACGCCAAATCGGCCTTTGACGACAGCGAAAAGCGCGTCGGTCTCTTGGTGGACCGCGTGCAAAACGTCATTGAGATAGGCGAGTCCGCTTCCAGCGAGGAAGTCAAAAAAATAGATCCGCCAACTGGCAGACCCGTCGCCTAACATTGAATTATATAGGATATTTTAGTACCCTATTACCTATGACAATTATACAACTGGCGCTGATCGCGGCACTCGCTTCGCTTATCTACGGCGGAGTTTTAATTTGGTCGGTCCTGAAAAAATCAGCGGGGGATGAAAAGATGCAGGCCATTCAGAAGGCCATCCAGGAGGGTTCGGTGGCCTATCTTAAGCGCCAGAATCTGACCGTTCTCTGGGTCGGTCTTCCGGTGGCGGCGGTCCTTTGGAAATGGCTCGGTATGCCCATCGCTCTGGGCTTTATCATCGGCGCGGCGGCTTCGGCCGCGGCCGGTTTCATCGGCATGATGATAGCGGTCCGTTCCAATGTTCGCGTGGCCCAGGAAGCCAAACACGGTCTGGCCCGCGCTTTCACTACCGCTTTCCGAGGCGGGGCGGTGACCGGTTTTTTTGTGGTCGGTCTGGGCCTGCTTTCAGTAACACTTTTTTATTGGTGGTCGGGCGATGTCAAAGCGCTCATCGGCCTCGGTTTCGGTTCTTCTCTTATTTCTGTCTTTGCCCGTTTGGGCGGCGGTATTTTTACCAAAGGCGCTGATGTCGGCGCGGACCTGGTCGGCAAGGTTGAACATGACATCCCGGAGGACGACCCGCGCAACCCTTCAACCATCGCCGACCTGACGGGCGATAGTGTATCCGATTGCGCCGGAATGGCCGCCGACGTTTTTGAGACCTATGTCGTCTCAATGCTGTCTGTCATGTTGCTGGGCACATTGCTTTTCCCTTCTCATCCAGAAGTGACGACCTTTCCTCTACTAGTCGGAGCTCTTGGCGTCTTTGCCTCTATCGTCGGTTCGCTTTTCGTTAAATTGACTGGAGGCATCATGGCGGCCTTATACAAGGGACTGGCCGCAACCGGCATATTGGTCTTAGGAGCGTTTTACTGGACGACCAGCACCGGCCAGTTCAATTCTTTGCGGGGAATGCCGGTGTTCTGGGCTTTGGCCATCGGCATTGCCGTGGCCGGCCTGATGGTTCTTATCACTGATTACTACACGTCCAAGAAATTCAGCCCGGTTCAACGCATCGCTCACGCCTCCACCACCGGCCACGGCACCAACATCATCACTGGTCTGGCTGTCTCAATGCAATCCACCGCTTTGCCGGTCCTGCTCATCGCGGCGGCTATGCTCGGCGCGTTTCTGATGGCCGGCCTTTATGGCATCGCGCTAGCCACTATCAGCATGCTCTCTTTATCTGGCCTTATTTTGGCGATTGATTCCTTCGGCCCCATTACCGACAATGCCGGCGGCATTGCCGAGATGGCCGGTCTGTCCAAAGATGTCCGTGAGGTGACCGACCCGCTTGACGCGGTCGGCAACACGACCAAAGCCGTAACCAAGGGCTACGCTATCGCCTCGGCCGGATTGGCGGCCATGGTTCTTTTCGCCGCGTATACGCAGGAGCTGGCCTCTTTCGGCAAAACCGTTTTCTTTGAACTGTCTGATATCAGAGTCCTCATCGGCTTGTTCATCGGCGGTATGATGCCTTATCTTTTTGGTTCGTTGGCGATGCAGGCCGTTGGAAAAGCGGCTTCAGCTGTCGTGGACGAGGTGCGCCGCCAGTTTCGCGAGATACCGGGCATCATGACCGGCCACGCTAAGCCGGATTATTCAACGGCGGTGGACATCGTTACCCGGACTGCTCTTAAAGAAATGGTCCTACCGGCTTTGATACCGGTTGTCATTCCCATCCTCGTCGGCTACTTGCTCGGGCCCGAGGCCTTAGGCGGCCTTCTGGTCGGCGTGATAGTTACCGGACTTTTTGTGGCTATCTCCATGACCTCGGGCGGAGCGGCCTGGGACAACGCCAAGAAGTTCATTGAGGAAGGAAACTACGGCGGCAAGGGCTCCGAGGCCCACAAAGCGGCCGTTACCGGCGATACCGTCGGCGACCCGTACAAAGACACGGCCGGCCCAGCGATAAACCCCATGATAAAAGTCGCCAACATCGTCGCTCTGCTCATTGCCAGATTCTTGTAACCTCGCTCCGGCCCAGCCATTCTTCGCTGCGCTCCGCCAATTACCATCCGGCCTCCTCATCCGCCAGCTGGCGGACGCAACAAGGGCAACTCGGTCCGACCTAAGCGTCGGACCTCAAATACTCTCTCGTTTTGCTATTCGTTGGCTCATCCCTTCGGGACTGCGGATGGTGCCAATTGTCTCCACTACGCTTCAGAATGGCTGGGCCTTCGCTATTTTTTCAAAAACGTAGCGCAGCTAATAGCCCCTCTCACAAACTCTCGGAGGCGGTTTCAGCTCATCAAATAACAGCGTGAGCTGGCCGGATGCCATTGAGTCCGTTCGGTTTTGTGAAACAAAACCTCAGGACGAAATAGCCATCGGCATAGACGGCTCCCGCCTTGGGCGGGATGAAACTGCCGAGAGTGAAGCGTGGAGCTTCGCTGGAAAGCTCCGACGCCGTTTTGTGAGAGGGGCTATTGGCCGAGCGTTGTCCACATTTTGCTATGTTTTTCCTGTAGGGGTGTTAAAATTGAGGCAGATATTGGATAAAAGACCCCGCTGGCGCCCTAGAGGTTGCCGGCGTGGCAAAGAAGGGAGGTGCCTATGTTGTTAGAAGTAGTACAAGCACAAGACATAGTTCGCACATCCTTGACCACTCTGTGGTCCGGGGTTGCCGGCTTCGTGCCGCGCTTGGTCGCGGCCTTGGTCGTTTTCCTCGTTGGCTGGCTCATCGCGGTGTTGCTGGGCAAACTGGCCTACCAGATCGTTAAGGTCTTGCATCTGGATGCCGGCCTCACCAGGGTTGGTTTCCGCCAGGCCTGGGAACGTTCAGGTTTCCGCCTGGACACGCCCAAGCTCTTTTATGAGCTGGTCAAATGGTTCTTCATCGTCGTCTTTTTGATGGCGGCGACGAACATCCTCGGGCTCGTTGAGGTGACTAACTTTCTGCAGACCGTAGTTCTGTACCTGCCCAATGTCATCATTGCGGCCGTGATATTGCTCATCGGTATCCTGGTGGCCAAGTTCACGGAAGGAGTGGTCCGCGCCTCGGTCAGAGCGGCCGGGTTGGCCTCGGCCAATTTCCTCGGCGCGCTGGGTAAGTGGGCCATCACCATCTTCAGCTTGCTCATCGCCTTGAACCAGTTGCAGGTAGCGGGAGACATCATCAAGATACTCATCACCGGACTCATCGCGGCGGTATCGCTCGCGGTCGGTCTGTCATTCGGTCTTGGCGGCGTCCGTCATGCCGATGAAGCGCTTGGTCGTCTGAAAAAGAGAGTCAACGATTAGCTTATAGGTGATAGGAAATAGTTTATAGTAAAATCATAATCGCGCTGTAAGCGCGATTATGATTTTATCTGGCTATCATCCTATAACCTATAACCTATAACCTATAACCTATAACCTATAACCTATAACCTACTGTTTGAGCAGTTGTTCCAGTCGTGTCCAGCAATCCTTGAAAACCTTTTTCAGAGTTTCTCTTTCGGAGGGTTTGAACTTTGACAGAACCAGGCCGGTCACGAACCGGTCCCTTCGGCTATCGCTCAGGGCTCTCGCTTTCGCTAACGCCCGCACGGCTAGGCCTATTCTTATGCGATAGAATTTTTTGGTTTTCAGGGCCTTGATGACGGATTCAATGCCCTTATGGCCCCCCGAATTTTTGTCAAAAGAGCTCTTGCAATGACCGAATGGAATATCTAAATCGTCGTGAACAATAATAATATCCGCCGGCTTCACTTTATAGAAACGAGCCAGTTTGCCGACCACTTCGCCGGACTTGTTTACGTATGACAAGGGTTTGACCAGGACCACCGGCGTCTTATCAAATTTGGTCTTGCTGACTAGCGCGTTCAGCTTCTTATCCTCGGCAAAATCATTCGCGCCTAATTTCTTGGCGACCAGATCCAAAAACATAAATCCGACATTATGCCGGGTCTCGGCGTACTTTCTCCCCTGCCTGCCTGCCGGCAGGTCCGGATTACCGATGCCGATGATAAGTTTAGTAGCCATTAGAACTTAGCTATTAGGCCAAGCTCAAAAATCATAACAAAAAGGCCAAAATACTGCACTATTGACATTGGAGCCATGCTTTGCTATAATTTACGGGCAAGTCGTAAGCTCTTTACGAATTACTGTTTCGGACAGTCATCCGGTAAAAAGAAAGGAGATGGCTCCGATGTCAAAATCAAAAAAGACATTGGCTCCGTCCAGCATCGTGACCAGCCGCGACCCGAAGGGTTTGAAGTTCACTTCCATTCCGGCGATGTCTTACGACAAAGCCCGGCTCTCCGAGGAGGAGGCCCAGCGCCTCAACGACACGCCAGGTCTGGCCGACCTGATTGACGGTTTCATCGCCAAGAACCGGCGGTTGAACCAGTACGCCAATGAGGAAGTTGGTTCTGGATACGGCTATCCCAAGGGCTTCAAGCCCAAGGATCCCATGTCACAGTCCAACGATCTGCGTCAGCTCATCGGTGGCATCGGCTTCTTTGATCAGGACTACCTGACGCTCGTGCAGAACGGCACGGTCGCCCTGCCGGACGGAGCCGAAGGATGGTTCGCCATCCCGCGGTGGCAGAAGATCGCACCGACGTACAACGAAGCGGTGGAGAAGGTTCTGGCTCTGATTGCTTCCAAGCGCACGTTCAAGAACTGGCGTGAAGGGCAACTCGGTCCGGATCGGTTCCGACAGCATCCGCGGACGGCGCACGCGCTGGACGTCATCGCCGAACAGCAGAAGGGCGCGGACATTCTCATCATTCCGGCCCAGTTCGGCCAGCGTCACGCCGGCCGCAGCGTCCGTCGGGCTCGTGAGGTCTTCACTTCACCCGAGTTCGGTCTCGACGCGTTTAGCAACGCCGTGATGTTGCTGACACACCCGGAGCGCCTCATTGCTTGTGAGGATCTCTGGATCGATTGCGCTGGTGACGAGTACGCGCCTGCTGCCGATGGCCGGTTCAACGAGGCACCGTACTTCGACTTCTACGTCGGCTGTCTGGGGCTGGACGCGCACGTTGTGGGCAGTGCGCTCGACTTCTGTGGCTCCGCGTCTGGGTTCGTCCCGCAGGCAGTCTGAAACTTGACTGTTGGGTCATTGAATCTTTTGCAATATTGATTCTTGATCCGGCAGTGGTTCCAAAAGGGCTATTCACAGAATATCATGGATAGCCCTTATTAATTTTTATATAATAAAATTGTTCGGCTTGCGTACAGCGGTCTATGGATTTCTGTCGCCGAATTATCTTTCAAGAGGCCAGCCGGAATTCTTGGGGCTACGGTTTCAAGGAGCGTGCTGAATTGAGGAGATACTGCTTGTCTCTGTCTCGCGCAGATGCTCAGAAGTATACGATGGGCTCCTGCCACATAAAATTCAGGACGAGAGGACATAAGTTGCTTGAGAGCAACAGTAAACTTTGTTATCCGGTGATGATAGATGGGCAGAGACAATAAATAACCTGCTGCCGATGGCCAGTTCAACAAGGCACCGTACTTCAACTTCAACGACGACTGTCTGAAGCTGGACACGAACGATGTGAGCAATGCGAACGACAACTATGGCTCCGCGTCTGGGTTCGTCCCGAAGTCACTCCTCAAAAACAGTGCCTGCTTTCAAGCAGGCACTGTTAAGCCTCTTTAGTAGACCTCAGCCAGCCACCGATTTGCCTTCCCAGTTCATCTATATGAGACTGCAAGATAATATATTTTTTAATGTCCAGAGCTTTTGTGTCTTTCATAAGTCTGATAAATCCTCTGAGCATACTCACTACTACACTTGTCTCCTCAATGATAGATATCCGTAGTTCTTTTTTGGTTTGTATAGCTCGGGCGATAAGACGAATAAGCTCCAAGGTGTGTAGCTCTGTCTGTTTCCAAATAGTATATTGGTCTTTGCGCGACATCGTCTCCCGATATTCGCAGAGGAGTTTATATAGGTCATACGCTTTTCGATAGATAGGGATATCAAATTCATTCATCCCGTAGGAAATTTAACTGTCCAAGATTTAACCGATACACGGTACCAGTCAAGACAAGTCACATATAAACTGTTAATAATTAATTTGTAAAAATTTCTGACGGGATTCATGAAGATATATTATGATGTTTTTTCTAAAATAGTTTCCCTAGAGAGCTTATTTTTAGCATGGCAGGAGTTTCGGAAAGGTAAATCGGCAAAGGAAGATGTTCAACAATTTGAGTTCAATCTGGAGGAAAATATTTTCCAACTTCACGATGAGTTGGCTAACGGCTTGTATCGTCACGGACCATATGAAGGATTTTTCGTTCACGATCCCAAGCGTAGGCATATTCACAAGGCTTTGGTCCGAGATCGGGTCGTCCATCACGCTATATTTTCGGTTATCAATCCGATATTTGAGGAAACGTTCATTCCAACATCCTTTTCCTGTCGGGTGGGATTTGGCGCTCATCGAGGAGTGGCAAGATTGCATCAGATGCTTCGTTCGGTGTCCTGTAACGGAACCAGGTCTTGTTTTGCTTTGAAATGCGATATTAAAAAATTCTTTGACTCGATAGATCATAATGTCCTGCTGGACCTTATTGGCAACCGAATGAAAGATCCCTCGGCGGGAATTTTGGTGAGCGAAGTTATTAATAGTTACGCCACGAGAGAGAGAGAGAGAGCAGAAACAGCCACCGAAAAACCGGTTTGCCCATCGGTAACCTGACCAGCCAGCTCTTTGGCAATATCTACATGAACGAGTTTGATCAGTTCGTAAAGCATAAATTGCGAGTTAAGAATTATTGCCGCTACACAGACGATTTTATCATTGTTTCATCAGAAAAAGAATACTTAGAAGAACTGATTCCGAGAATAGAAGCGTTTTTAGGAGAACGGTTGCATTTGAAGTTGCACCCTGCCAAAGTAAGTATCCGTAAGATGGGTCAAGGAGTTGATTTCCTTGGTTATGTACAATTTCTTAATCATAGATTGTTACGTGTTAAAACCAGACGTCGGATATTTAGGAAATTTAACAATCAAATATTAAAGTATCAGCAGGGCATTATTTCTCGCGAAAAATTGAATAGTTCCTTGCAATCTTACCTTGGTGTCTTTGGCCATGCCGATACATTCAGCATTGAACAGGAATTGCTCAATTTATTGCCCATTTGAATTAAGTTTTTTTTCTGTTAAAATACCCGAATGCTAGAGCAAAATCCTATCGTTCCCATGCCGTCCGAGCCATCACTGCGTCAAGAACTTGGTGCGTTTGTATGGGAGACCATCAAGATAGTCGTCATCTCCCTTGTCATTATTTTTCCGATACGCTACTATCTGCTCCAGCCGTTCTTTGTGAAAGGCGCGTCAATGGAATCAACCCTTGAGGACGGCGACTACATCTTCATTGACGAGCTGTCGTATCAGTTCAACGACCCGCGGCGGGGGGATGTGGTCGTCTTCCGCTATCCCTTGGACCAGTCGCAATTTTTCATAAAAAGGGTCATCGGCCTGCCCGGCGAGACCTTGGAGATAAAGAACAATCAGGTCATCATTTACAACAAAATACACCCCAAAGGGCAAGTATTGCCGGAGCCGTATCTTGAGCCGGGCCAGCAGACCCTCGGCCAGATGCGCATCAAACTTGATGACAACGAATATTTCGTGTTGGGCGACAACCGGGCCAAAAGCTCCGACTCGCGCCGCTGGGGCGCGGTCAACCGCTCGCTCATCACCGGTCGGGCCTTTATCCGGCTCTGGCCGCTCAATGACGGCATCCGAGTTCCGCATATCAGCTATCCAATCTAGGTTCTAACCATAAAATATGGACTATGGAATAAAAAATTTCCAGCTCATAATCCATAATACGTAATCCATAATCCATGAAAGCGAAGCAGATTCAATCGGTCAAGGGAATGCACGATATTTTGCCCGAGGACCAGAAGTACTGGCGCTATGTCCAAAAGAAAGCCGAGCAGCTGCTTGAATACTACGGCTTTGAGAGGATGTCCACACCGGTGCTGGAACAGGCCGAGCTTTTCATTCGCTCGGCCGGCGAGGGTTCCGATATCGTGGACAAAGAGATCTACACTCTGAAAACGAAGGGCGGGGACACTCTGGCCTTGCGGCCGGAGGCGACCGCTCCAGTTGTGCGCGCTTACCTGGAGAACGGGATGAACGTCCGTCCTCATCCGGTCAAACTTTACTTGATTGAGCCGATGTTCCGCCATGACGAGCCCCAGGCCGGACGCTACCGCCAATTCCATCAGGTCAATGTTGAGACCATCGGTGACGCTTCGGAAGCGGTTGATGCGGAACTTATATTTTTGGGCTACAAACTGCTTGAGTCATTGGGACTTGAAAATTTCAATGTCCAGATAAATTCTATCGGCGACCAGAACTGCCGGCCGGCCTATCTCAAGGCCTTGAAAGATTATTTCAAGAACCGCTCCAAGAAACTTTGCGCTGATTGCAAAGTACGCATGAAAGAAAACGTTCTTCGTATTTTGGACTGCAAAGAGGAGGGATGCAAAGAAGCGGCTAAAGAAGCGCCCCAAATGGTTGATTTTCTAGATGAATCTTGCCGACTGCATTTCAAGCACGTCTTGGAATTCTTGGACGAGGCCAAAGTTCCGTACATCTTGAATCCATATTTGGTCCGCGGTCTGGATTACTACACTCGCACCATATTTGAGTTCGTGCCGGATGAACCGCCAGCTGGCGGAGCGGCCTCGCAGTCAACTCTGCTTGCCGGCGGGAGATATGACCGGCTGATTGAACAGCTCGGCGGGGCCAAAACGCCGGCGGCCGGCTGGGCGATTGGCATTGAGCGCATCATTCTGGCCATGAAGGAAAAAGACGTTCATGTGCCGGAATCCGGACCTAAGCCGAAAGTGTTTCTAGTCCAGCTTGGCGAGGCACCCAAGCGCAAGGCCCTGCCATTGTTTGAAAGCTTCCGCAAAGCGGGCATTGAGGCCAAGTCCTCCCTCGGCCGCGACAGCATCAAGTCGCAATTACGCATTGCCCACCGCTTAGACGTAAGATTCGCGCTGATATTCGGCCAGAAAGAAGCGTTGGAAGGAACCATCATTCTTCGCGACATGGACTCGAGTATCCAGGAAACCATTCCGTTGGAAAAGATCGTGGACGAAGTCAAAAAAAGATTAAAGGCATAGCTTATCAGCTGACTAGCTTCCTAGCTTATTAGAATGACAGCCATTCACGGATATAAAGAGCTCATTGTATGGCAAAGATCAATGGAACTTGTGGTAGAGGTGATGAAAATGTTAAATAGTATGATTGGCAAACTAATAAGCTAATAAGCTAATATCTAATAAGCTAAACAATGATAGACGATGTCTTCTGTAAAATAATAAAAGGCGAGCTTAAGTCGGAAATCGTTTTAGAGAACGAAGAGTTTATCGTCATCAAAGACATCAAGCCGAACGCGCCGGTCCATCTTTTGATAATCCCGAAACAGCATTACTTCGGTCTTCACGACGCGCCGCCGGAGCTGGTCGGCCGGGCCTTTGAATTTACCAAAAAAACGGCCGAGCACGTCGGTGTAGCCGATAACGGCTACCGTTTGGTCCTTAACGAAGGCAAACATGCCGGCAAATTAGTGCCACACCTACATATTCATTTATTGGCTGGCAAAGACCTCGGCGCGAAGCTTATAAAATAAATTTTGAAATTGAACTCATTTTAGTATATACTCCTGGGTAAAGGAGGTATTTATGAGGTATTTATATGGTAGAAGTCAAACGAAAACCAAATGAATCCATCGGCGGTTTATTGCGCCGATTCAACCGCTTCGTCCAACAGAGCGGCGTTTTGCTCAAAGCCAAGCGCTCCAAGTTCCGCGAAAAGACGATGACCGAGCGCAAGGAGAAGAACGCGGCTATCATGGGTCTGCATCTTTCGGAACTTCGCAAGCGTCTTGAAAAACTCGGCAAATATGATGAGGAGACATTTGATGAGGAGAAGCGCAAGATGAAACAAGAACTTGGACTATAATCCTAATCTACGAATGTATCCGAATGATACGAATTCGGAGCATTCGAATATAATTTGTAACATTCGTATTATGTTAAAACAACGATTGCAGGATGAACAAAAGCAGGCACTAAAAGAGGGGAATGGCTCAAAACGTACTCTGATCGGCATGGTTCTGTCGGCCGTCAAAAATAAGGAGATAGATAAACATGGCGAACTGACCGATGGTGAAGTCATTGCCGTTATCGCTTCGGAAGTAAAAAAGAGAAAGGACTCCGCCGCCCAGTTTGAGGGCGGGGGGCGGCCCGAGCTGGCCGAGGGAGAGAGGAAGGAAATTGAGATGCTTATGCCCTATATGCCGGCCCAGCTTTCCGATGACGCCGTCCGTGAAGAGGTCAAAAAAGCCATTGCCGAGATCGGCGCGGCAGGACCCAAAGACATGGGCAAAGTTATCGCCGCGGTCATGGCCAAGGTCAAAGGCCAAGCCGAAGGCGGCAAGGTCAGCGCTATGGTCAAAGAAGAACTCACGCTCCGCCAATAGTCCCTCTCGCAAAACGGCGTCAAATCTTTCCGGCGAAGATTTGCGCCTCACTCTCGCCGGTTCACCAAGCTCCAGCTATGAAATAGCCAATGATTTAATAATATCATTGGCTATTTCAATTATTGAGGAGCCGAACCGGCTCCGAGAGTTTGCTCTAAGGGCTATTGGCTCCGCTTAAACTTTAGCGAAGCCAGATGGCTTTGAACTAACTTGTGAGTCCAGATTGCACGGTTTGTCAATGACCGAGCCCCGCTTTGCGGGACGAGTGTCTTTACAAAATCTGGATGAACAGCGTAGGGAGCGAACCGCGCTGGGACGAGCGACCGATAGTGAAAAGCCGTCTGGCGAAGCGATAATTTTATTGATAATATTTAGAACATGGTCGACCTTGTTTTTGAGAACAATTCAGAGCATCATGAGTGGCCGGAGAAATTTTTTAGTTTTGTGGTCACCAAGACGCTGGAACATCTAGGTTTAATTAGAAAAACAGGCCTGCCTGCCGGCAGGCAGGTGGAGCTGGGCGTCCAATTAGTGACGCCACAACGGAGTCAGGAGCTCAATCTAAAACATCGGCAAAAAAATAAGCCGACGGATGTTTTATCCTTTCCGCTTGATGATGTGACCCTTGCCAAATATGATATACTGCCATTGGGCGATATTTTCATCTGCCCGGATATTGCCCTGGCCCAGGCAAAGGAACATCATGTTCCGGAAAAGGAAGAAATGGCCCGTCTCGTCATTCACGGCATTTTGCATCTTTTGGGCTATGACCATGAAAAATCACCGGAGGATGGGAAAAAAATGCTGAACCTTCAAGAAGAAATCTTAAATCAATTGTCTTTCAGAAATGGCTAAGCCGCGATTAATTTCAGGCATTGATATCGGCAATTCCCAGATAAAGGTGGCTATTGCCAAAATGGAACCGGCCCGCGCAAGGCCGGACCTTTTAGGCATCGGCTCCGCTCCTTCTAATGGCTTGCGCCGAGGAATGGTCGTGGACATGGAAGAGACCATCGGCAATATCAGGTCCGCGCTTCAAAGAGCTGAAGCCATATCAGGAATCAAAGTTAAAAGAGCGTATATAGCAGTCAGCGGTCTTCACATTAAGAACCAGACCTCGCGAGGAGTTATAGCCGTATCCAGGGCCGACAATGAGATATCCCAGAGCGACATTGACCGCGTCATTCAAGCGGCTTCAGTGGTCAGCTTGCCGGCCAACCGCGAGATAGTCCATGTCATACCCAGGAATTTCATCGTTGACGGGACAGAAAACGTCAAAAATCCGCTGGGCATGAAAGGCGTTCGCCTTGAGGCCGAGGTTTGCATCATAGATGGCCTCTCTCCCTACCTTCGCAATATCGTGAAGTGCGTCAATGAGAACGGGATTGAAGTGGCCGGTCTGGTCTTCGCGCCTCTGGCCGCTTCTTTGTCCGTATTAGACAAGAATCAGCGCGAGTACGGCGTGATACACCTTGATTTCGGTGGAGGCACGTCCTCGCTGACTGTATTTGAAGAGGCCGACCTTCTGCATGCGGCGATTCTGCCGGTCGGCTCCAAGCATATCACCAGCGATTTAGCTGTCGCTCTGCGCACTTCAATGGACGTGGCCGAGAGAGTAAAGCTGGAGCACGGTTCGACATCAGTCAATGAGGACTCACCTCGCTTTGGCTCCGGCGGAGCGGGCGGCCGCCGGCGCGATATGATAGACCTGTCTTCGCTTATCGGCGAAGAAAAATTTGTTCTTCCCAAAAAACAACTTGTCCGCGTTGTGGATGCAAGAACGCAGGAACTTCTGGACCTTGTTTCCGCCGAGCTTAAAAAAGTTTCGCGCAACGGGATGCTGCCGGCCGGCGTAGTTGTTTCCGGCGGTGGAGCCAACCTGCCTGGCCTTCTGCCGTACATAAAAGATTCTCTGCGCTTGCCCGTCCGTTTGGCCAGGCCGATGCATCTTGAAGGTATGGTTGACGCGGCCGCCGATCCGTCATTCGCTGTGGTCACCGGCCTGATATTGTGGGGGGTTGAGCAGGAGATGGGAAGTGACCGTAAAGAATCTATCGGTTCTGTGTCCGGGGCCGGAAAATTTATGGGCTGGCTTAAGAATTTCATGCCCTAAAATAACCGACAACTGATGACATACAACTTACAACTTCAGAATAGTATCCACAGGTTTATCAACAGTCAGAATTAGCTGGCTTGCAGGCCTTTTTTATTTATGATAAGCATATGCCCAAGAGGACGAGCAGATTTGCGAGGTCCGATTGGCTGCACATGCTTACCCCCTCCTTTCATCCGTTAGATGAATTAACACTGGGTTTGTGGGCATAAAATTTAAAATACGTAAACTTAAATAATTTATCTATAGAAAGAAAGGAGGGGGTGACGATTTTGTAGCAGCTCGTCTGCTCTCGCACTTCCTCGCTGACAAAATCGTCATGGCTTTAACGAAACCACCATTTGAGACATTTGCCCGCATCAAGGTCATTGGCGTGGGCGGCGGAGGGACGAACGCCCTTCAGAGGATGATAGAAGCCCGCATCCACGGCGTTGAGTTCATTGCCATCAACACCGATGCCCAGGCACTGCATAATTCCAACGCTCCGGTCCGTATTCATATCGGCAAGAGCTTGACCCGGGGCCTGGGCGCGGGCATGAACCCGGAAATAGGCCGCCAAGCGACGATTGACACTAAGGAAGAAATAAGCGCCGCGGTCAAGGGGGCAGACATGGTCTTCATCACCACCGGACTGGGCGGTGGCACCGGCACCGGCGGCGCGCCGATAGTGGCCGAGATAGCCCGCGAAGCCGGCGCGCTGGTCCTGGGCGTGGTCACCAAACCATTCACTTTTGAGGGCGTCCAAAGGATGAAGATCGCCGAGGCCGGATGGAACGCTTTGCGCGAGCGGGTGGATTCGCTCATCACCATCCCCAACGACCGACTTCTCTCCATCATTGACCGTAAAACGCCATTGCTTGATTCATTTGCCATCGTTGACGATGTCCTGCGTCAGGGTGTCCAGGGTATTTCAGACCTGATAACTGTCCCCGGCATAATCAATCTGGATTTTGCCGATGTTAAAGCGGTCATGGCCAATTCCGGCTCGGCTCTGATGGGCATCGGCCACGCCAGCGGCGACGACAGAGCAGTTGAGGCGGCCAAGATGGCCATCAATTCGCCCTTGCTGGAAGTTTCCATTGACGGCGCCACCGGCGTCCTGTTCAATGTCTGCGGCGGAGCCGACATGGCCATGGCCGAGATAAATGAAGCGGCCCGCATCATCACCGAACACATCTCTGCCGAAGCCAAAGTCATCTTCGGCGCGGTGCTGGACGACAAGTTAAAGAAAGGGGAGCTGAAGATAACGGTCGTGGCCACCGGCTTCAATAACGGCCAGCCGTCCACCTTGCGGCCGGCTTCGGTCTCCGGTTTCGGGGACATTCCCCAAAATCTTTTTGAATCAGTGAAAAAGAGCACGATATCTTCCACTAAATCTGATTCAACCAACGGAAAGACATCCAAACCGGTCAAAGAGTTTGTGGATGACTCTCTGGACGATAATCAATTTGATATACCGGCTTTTATCAGACGAAAAATAAGTAAATAACTTAAAACTCCCGCTTTCGCGGGAGTTTTAAGTTATCAACACTTTCCAACTTATATACGTTCGCTACAATTGATTACCTATGGAGATACTTTCTCAATCCCACATCCAAGTCGAGCTCAATATCGGCGGTTCGGACAAGGCCTCGTTCCACTGGAAACCTCTTTTTGGCGAAGTCCATCCTTACGAAAGCATCACTTGGGACCGGCGAACCGCCAAGATCACGCGCGGGGACGGGACAGTGACCTTTGAGCAGAAAGATGTGGAAGTGCCGAACTTCTGGACCCAGACCGCGACCGATATCGTGGCCTCAAAATATTTCCGCGGGCGTCTGGACGCGCCGGACAGAGAATACAGCGCCAAGCAGATGGTTGACCGGGTGGCCAAGACCATCGGCCGCTGGGGGCTGAAGGACGGCTATTTCGCTTCGGCCATAGACGCCGATCATTTCGCCCGGGACCTGACCTGGCTTTTGATAAATCAGTACGCCGCTTTCAACTCACCGGTCTGGTTCAACGTCGGTACGACCGAACACCCTCAATGCTCTGCCTGTTTCATCCTTTCCGTGGACGATAGCATGGATGCCATTCTGAAGTGGGGCCATGATGAGGGAAAAATTTTCCAAAGAGGTTCCGGCGCGGGGGCTAACTTATCCAAACTTCGCGGTTCCATGGAGCCGCTGTCTGATGGCGGATATGCTTCGGGTCCAGTTTCTTTCATGAAATTTGCTGATGGCGTTGCTAATTCAATTCGCTCTGGCGGAACGACTCGCCGAGCCGCAAAAATGGTCGTTCTGGATGTTGACCATCCTGATATAAAGGATTTTATAAACTGCAAACAGATAGTGGAAGATATGGTAAAGACGCTTACCTTGGCAGGAGTAAAAAATTCTCTGACCGGGGACATCTTTGACCCATACACGCTGCTTCCATATCAGAACGCTAATAATTCCGTTCGTGTTACCGACGATTTCATGCGTGCGGTTGAGAACGATGAGGACTGGCATCTGACAGCCCGCGTTACCGGTAAAGTGCTGGAAACGGTCAAAGCCCGTGAAATAATGAACTGGATCGCCCAGGCCGCCTGGGCCTCGGCCGACCCGGGCATGCAGTATGATACGACCATCAATGACTGGAACACTGCGGCCAACACCGGCCGCATCAACGCCTCCAATCCTTGCAGTGAATATATGCATTTGGATAATAGCGCCTGCAATCTGGCCTCATTGAATTTGATGAAGTTTTTGAAAGAGGGCGGCAGATTTGATACGGAGCTTTTCAGGAGAGCGGTGGATGTGATGATAATGGCCCAAGACATCCTGGTTGATAATTCTTCATATCCGACAGTGGAGATCACCAAAAATGCGAAAGATTACCGGGAACTTGGGCTGGGCTATGCCAATCTCGGGTCCCTGCTTATGGTCATGGGTTTGCCGTACGATTCTGACCAGGGCAGGCATTTGGCCGGTCACATCACTTCGCTTTTGTGCGGCGAGGCCTATCGGATGTCGGCCATCATCGCCGACGCCAAAGGTTCATTTGCCGGCTTTCAGAAGAACCGTGAGCCGATGCTACGAGTCATCAATAAGCATCTGGACGAAGCTGAAAAATTATTCTCCACCACTCATCAGGAAAACTTCTTTGACCCGGCTCTGGAATCGGCCTCGCGGCAGGTTTGGCACGAAGCGGCCGAGATGGGAGCCAAGTTCGGTGTCCGCAATTCCCAAGTTACGGTCTTGGCACCGACCGGCACCATCGCTTTTCTGATGGATTGCGACACGACCGGCATCGAGCCGGATATCGCTTTAATCAAATACAAAAAACTGGTCGGCGGCGGGGTGCTCAAACTTTCAAACAGTCAGGTGCCGATAGCTTTGCGCCGTTTGGGCTACACTAACGAACAGATTGCGGAGATGACCGATTATCTGGCCGAGCATGACACCGTTGAAGGCGCGCCGCATTTAAAAGAGAATGACCTGCCGGTGTTTGACTGCGCCTTCAAGGCGGCCAAAGGCACGCGGAGCATTAGTTATACGGGCCACCTGAAAATGATGGCCGCCGCCCAACCGTTCATATCTGGTGCCATTTCCAAGACCATAAACCTTCCGACCGACGCAACAATAGAAGATGTTAAAAATGTATTTATGCAAGGTTGGAAGCTGGGCCTGAAAGCTATCGCTCTGTATCGTGATGGCTGTAAGTCAGTTCAGCCGCTTAATGTCAAAAATAACGAGGAAACAACCGCCGCCGGAGCGGTTGAAAAGACCAACGGTTATACCCGCCGCAAACTGCCGGCCGAGCGTCCGTCTATGAATCACCGGTTTGAGATAGGCGGCTTTGAGGGCTATCTCAATGTTGGTTTTTATCCCGATACAATGCAGCCGGGCGAGATGTTCATCACCATTGCCAAGGAGGGGAGCACCATTTCGGGCTTATTGGACACAATAGCGACCATGGTCTCCATTTCTCTCCAATCGGGGACGCCGCTAAAATCATTGGTCAGGAAATTCAAAGACATGCGTTTTGACCCGTCCGGTTTCACCGACAATCCGGACATTCCCACCGCCAAGTCCATCGTTGATTATATTTTCCGATATTTGGGCATGAAATATTTATTGTCGGAAGACCGCGAGGAGATATTCGGTCCGGGCACAGTTGCCATGTCCACCGATTCGTTGTTGGCCGGGTTAGCGGCCTCGGCTCCGGTATCAAAGGCAGAACTTGTTCAAACCGGCGATAAACATATGCCTGGAGCCGTATTTAAGGCCAATGCCGATGCGCCTGTCTGCCAGTGCGGCACGCTGATGGTCAAGACCGGCGCCTGCTATACCTGTCCGAATTGTTTTGCTTCCTCCGGTGTCTGCAGCTAAAACTAATAAAAAAGGTCCCAAGATGGGACCTTTTTTATTAGTTTTAATCCTGCTAAAATTTATTGATGCATAAGGCACAGGTGTTTGGCTATTTTCTTATCTCGTTCCTGGCGGGAGTTTTTGTCGGAAGTTTTGTGGCCAATCCGACGCGGTTCATGCTGGTGCTGATGGTTGTCGGAGCTTTTAATTTTGTGACATTCGGCAGGCGGGACCGGATGAAGGGCCTGGCCATCGGAGGATGCTTCCTCGCGGCAGCTTTGGGAGTGTTTCGCTATGGTTCCGCCAATTTCAGCCACAGCGTTCTGTCTTCATTTGCCGGCGTAGAGGCCGGCGGCAAAGGCGTGCCGGTCCAGTTGGTTGGATACATTGACGAGGAGCCATCTTTGACCTCAAGCGGCAACGCCAGCATCGTTTTTCGGGCGAAACAACTGATCGTCCCGGGCCATATCCTGAAAACAAACGAACGCATGCTCATCATCGCTAAGGCGTTTCCGGAATATAAATTTGGGGAAACATTGACAGTCGCCGGCTCTCTGGGGCTTCCCGACAACTTCACTCCGGATTTTGATTACGTCGCGTATCTGAAGAACAGGTCCATCCGAACTACGATGTTGTTTCCAAATATTTCTCACTCGGCCTCGCCTCTTTCATTTGGAGAGCGGCTCAAGCTTAATGTTTACAGTAAATTATTCGCTGTCAAAGATAAATTTGAAAGTTCCATAAGGAATGTGATGGCGGAGCCGAATGCCTCCTACGTCAACGGGATACTTTTGGGGAGCAGACAGGACATACCGGCCGAGCTCAAGGAAGCGTTCAACAGGACCGGGACCACTCATATCTTGGCCATCTCCGGCTATAACATCACCATAATCGCCCAGGCGCTCTTGGCCGCCCTGGTCTTCTTCGTCCGGCGCAGAACGGCATTCTGGCTTTCGGTCGTTTTCATTTTACTTTTCACGATAATGACCGGAGCCGGCGCTTCTGTGGTCCGCGCGGCTATCATGGGACTTTTGCTCTTGGCCGCCAACGGCTATGGCAGGATGTATGATCCGAAGAACTCCATACTTCTGGCGGCCGGGGCGATGGTCTGGCTGAATCCGCTTTCTCTCCGTTTTGATATCGGTTTTCAATTGTCCTTTATGGCCGTCATCGGCTTGATGTATGTCCATCCGCTTCTGGAACATTTTTTCCGGCGGATGCGTTTTTCAAAGGAGGTTTACAGAAACCTGAAAGAGACGCTGCTGATGACCGTTTCGGCCCAACTGATGGTCGCGCCGCTGCTGATATATTATTTCAGACAGTTCTCCGCCGTTTCTTTACCGGCCAATATTCTGGTCTTGCCTTTGATGCCGCTTACGATGCTGTTCGGGTTTCTGTCCGGCGCGGTCGGTTTGATACTGATGCCCTTGGGCAAGGCCCTCTCGCTGATTGCCTGGCTTCTGACCGGCTATCAACTTGGAATCATCAAATGGCTGGGAGGGCTTTCCTGGGCGTCCCTTAAGATTTCCATGAATTGGGCGACTTTAAGCGTTATTTACATTTTGTTCGCTGTCGTTGTTTGGAACCTGCGCTCTAAAATAAATCGATATGAGATTTGATGTCCGCATCGCCGCCGTATTTATCGTCGTCGCCCTGACCGGCTTCTATTGGGGACAAGGATCTGTTCCGTCCGGCCAGCCGGCTCTTATCGGGCTGTTTCAGGATAATGAGCCCTTCGTAACTGATTACAGGGTCAAGGACGCGGATTGCAGGGCGGATGGTCCGTATCCAGACCATGAGTGCACACCCGGGGCCGTTTTTCCGGATGTGACAGCGGGCCAAGTTTGCGTTTCAGGTTATTCTAAGACCGTCCGCAAAGTTTCGGAATCCTTGAAAAAGCGGGTCTATCGCTCGTACGACATCGCGTATCCGCCGCCGTTCGGTTCCTATGAGCTGGACCATTTCATCCCTTTGTCCTTGGGCGGCAATAATGATATCGCCAATCTCTGGCCTTTCGCCGCCGAACCGCGGCCCGGGTTCATAGAAAAGGACCTGGTCGTCAATTATTTGCGTCAAAATGTCTGCGGCGGGGGGATGACTCTCCAAGCGGCACAGCGGGCGATCGCGACCTATTGGGTCCAGGTCTATGAGAGCATCGACGCTTCAGAAAAAGCGGAACTAAAAAAGTTGTACCCAAGCTGGGCCGAGATCCGCCGATAGTTTATTGCAGTCCGCTGAATAAATAAGTATAATCGTAGTCATGATAAAAGAACGCACCTTAGTTTTGCTGAAACCAGATTCGCTCCAGAGGTCCCAAGTCGGGGAGATAATCCGCCGGATTGAAAGGACAGGCCTTAAGCTTGTTGCTTTAAAAATGCTTCGGGCCACCGAGGAGCAGCTTTTTGAGCATTATAATAAAAACGACGGCTGGTACATGAAAAAAGGAGCTCAAAGGACCGAGCAGATGAATGCCAAGGGCCAGCCGATGACCAAAGACGTGATCGAATATGGGAAGGATGTTGTCAGGGGCAATGTTAAGTTCATGACCGCTTCGCCGCTTATCGCCATGATTTGGCAGGGCAATAAAGCTATCGGCATTGTCAAAAAAATAGTCGGCGGGACAGAGCCGCTTACTTCTGATGTCGGCACCATCCGCGGCGACCTCACCCTGGATTCATTTGAGCTTTCTGATTCAGAAGCTCGGGCTGTCCGCAATCTTATCCATTGCTCGGACGCTGAAAATGCCGAACGGGAGATGAAGCTCTGGTTCAAACCGGAGGAACTATTTGATTACCGACACATCGCCGAGGAGATACTCTATGACATAAATCTTGACGGTTTAAGGGAATAATAAAAGAATTCTCTTGTTGCTCCAAAAAAATCATTAAAGTCAAGAGCGGTTTTTGGGTTTTTTCCCACGACTTATCAACTCTTTATCCACTTTTGTAATGACTTTGCAATTTATACGTTGTATGCTTGTGGCAGGCCTGAGGCATTCGTAAAAACTGTAGCTAAACTTAACATCAAGGGATCCCTATCATTGAATGTTCCTGGCGAGCGCGGTTGATTCATCAGTCAGCGTTCCGATGGGACATCCTGCGGGAACCCACTAGTTGTACCGACTTCAGCAAAGTTACGAATGCTTCGGACCGCCAACTAAAAACACCTCCCGTAGGGAGGTGTTTTTAGTTTATTGTCCGGCTGCCGGGAGTTGAACCCGGGTTACATGACCCCCAGCCATGCGTAATACCGTTATACCACAGCCGGATTAGGCCGAGACCATCAATCGTTTGGCTTGGGTCTTGATGCAGTCGGTACAGATACGAATGCGCTTGCCGTCCATTCGGGCCCACTGGAGGTTTACCATCGCTCGCTTGCGTGAAGTCGGATTATAATGGCCGCGCAAAAGCACGCGGGTGGTCTTCATTATCGGTTTTTTACCGCAAATAGGGCATCTAGTCATTGTTCTAGGTCGTTAGGTTATAGGAATTAGGTTATAGTTAAAACTAATTTACTATCTCCTATAAACTATAAGCTGATTGCCAGAATAGCACGTTATTGCTATTCTGGCAATACAAATACATGTCCATCTACACGATCTTTGTTCTCGTCGTTTTCATCTATTCAGTTGTTATCCATGAGGTCAGCCACGGTCTGGCCGCCCAAGCGATGGGGGACGATACCGCTAAAAATCTCGGCCGCCTGTCGCTCAATCCTTTCAAGCATCTTGACCTCTTTGGCTCCGTTATCTTGCCGATAACCCTGCTCATTATTTCAGCCGGCGGATTCGCTTTCGGCTACGCCAAGCCGGTGCCGTATAATCCCAACAATCTGCGCGACCAGAAGTATGGCCCGATAAAAGTGGCTTTGGCTGGCCCGGCTTCCAACGTCCTTGTCGCTCTTGTTTTCGGCCTTATTCTCCGGTCTTTCCCTGATTTTGTCAGTCCCGGGGTATACGATCTTTTTGCCGGTATAGTGTTCATCAATCTTATTCTCGCCGTTTTCAATCTGTTTCCGATACCGCCGTTGGACGGCCATTGGGTCCTGGTAACGCTTCTTCCGGCCCGTTTTTATGCCTTCCGTATTTTCCTGTATCGTTACGCAATATTCCTGTTCATTTTCTTCATTATGTTCATTTACCCCATTATTTTCCCCATAATTCCTTGGCTGGAGCGTCTGATAATAGGTTCGTAGCGGCTATTGCGTTGCTTACTTTTATCTGTTAACATACCTCTACCCATTGAATACAATTCAGGCGGGAGTCAGGTGTTTTTTTATGCCAACCTTTAGACAACTTATTAAGAATCCGAGAAAAATGGCCCGAGCGAAAACCAAGTCGCCGGCTTTGACTTTTGGCATCAATACCATTCATAACCGGCCGGTCTCGTATCCGGCTCCCTTCAAGCGCGGCGTTTGCATCCAGGTCCGGACCATGACTCCGAAAAAGCCGAACTCCGCTTTGCGCAAGATCGCCCGCGTCCGCCTGACCAACGGCATGGAGGTTACGGCCTATATCCCGGGCATCGGCCACAATCTGCAGGAACACTCGGTAGTCATGCTACGCGGCGGCCGCGTAAAGGATTTGCCGGGCGTCCGTTATCATATCGTCCGCGGCGTTCTGGATGCCGGCGGAGTAGAAGGAAGGAAACAGGAGCGTTCCAAATACGGAGCGAAAAAGGGCAAATGATTAGCTTTTTAGCTGATTAGCTTATTAGGGTAACCTAAAAAGCTAGTAAGCTGATAAGCTAGTAAGCTAAATTGAGACGTCCAGTCAAAAACAGAATTGAGATAGAGCCCGACCTGAAATATCAGAGCGTTTTGGTTTCCAAGCTCATCAATAAGATAATGAGCCGCGGCAAAAAGGCCTTAGCGACGCATATTGTTTATCGCGCCTTGGAGATATTAGAGCAGAAGACCAAAAAGCCGGCCTTGGAAGCTCTAGACATCGCCATCAATAACGCCGGACCGAACATGGAATTGAAATCGCGACGCGTCGGCGGCGCCAATTATCAGATTCCGATAGAGGTCAAACCGGAGCGCAAGACCGCCCTAGCCATCCGCTGGATGATAGAGGCCGCCCGTTCGGCCAAAGGCAAGCCAATGGAGGAGAAGTTCTCCGAGGAGATGCTGAACGCTTTCAATAACACTGGCGGCGCGGTCAAGAAGAAATTAGACACTCATCGCATGGCGGAAGCCAACAAGGCCTTCGCCCATTTCGCCTGGTAAGTAATCAGCTTCTTAGCTGATTAGCTGACTAGGGCAACCTAAGAAGCTAGTAAGCTGATAAGCTAGTAAGCTAAGTTGAGGGATTATCCGTTAAATAAAATTCGGAACATCGGCATCATCGCCCATATTGATGCCGGGAAAACGACCGTATCCGAACGGGTGCTTTTTTATACCGGTATTTCGCATAAGATAGGCGAGGTCCACGAGGGCGACACAGTTATGGACTGGATGGAGCAGGAGCGCGAGCGCGGCATCACCATCACCGCCGCCGCCACAACCGCTTTTTGGACACCTTCTGATGCGGAGGGGAATGTGGACAAAAAAGTCAAAATAAACCTGATAGACACTCCGGGCCATATTGACTTTACTATTGAGGTGAAGCGCTCTCTGCGCGTTTTGGACGGGGCGGTAGTCGTCTTTGACGGCGTGGCCGGCGTTGAGCCGCAATCCGAGACCAACTGGCGCTACGCCGACGATTATAAGGTTCCCCGTTTGTGCTTTATCAATAAACTGGACCGCCTGGGCGCTTCCTTTGACCGCTCGTTCCAATCCATCTTGGACCGTTTGTCTCCCAACGCGGTCAAAATGCAGATACCCAACGGCCACGAGGATAAGTTCATCGGCGTGGTGGACCTTTTGACCATGACCTTCGTCCAGTTTGAGGGGGCTAAAGGTGAAAAGGTGGTCCGTTCTGAAGTCCCGGCCGAACTGAAGGCCGAAGCCGAGAAGGAGAGAGCGGCTTTGATAGAAAAGATAGTTGAGCACGACGACTCGGCCCTGCATGATTACCTTGAAGGCAAAGAGGTCCCAGTGGAGAGATTAAAGGAAATTTTGCGCAAAGCGGTTATCGCCGACAAGATATATCCGGTCTTCTGCGGTTCGGCTCTCAAGAATAAAGGCGTCCAGCTGGTGCTTGACGCTGTGGCCGAGTACCTGCCCTCGCCTCTGGACATCCCGGCCAGTGTTGCCGTTGATAATGAAGGCAACGAGGTCAGGATAGAGCCGCGCGACGACGCGCCGTTTGCCGCCCTGGCCTTTAAGGTGGCTACCGATCCGTATGTCGGCCAGCTGACTTTCTTTCGCGTCTATCAGGGCGTTCTGACGGCCGGTTCCTATGTATATAATTTCACCTCCGGCCAGCAGGAGCGCATCGGGCGCATTGTCCGTCTGCACGCCAACCAGCGCGAGGAGATAAAAGAAATAGAAGCCGGCAACATTGCCGCCGCCGTGGGCCTGAAAGGTACCAAGACCGGCGACACGCTCTGCGATCCGGAACATATCGTCAAACTGCGAGGCATTGAAGCACCCGAGCCGGTTATCTCCCTTCGCATTGAACCCAAGACCAAAGCCGACCAGGAAAAAATGGGCTTGGCCTTGCGCAAGCTTTCCGATGAGGACCCGACCTTCCGCATCCGCTCGGACGAAGAGACAGGAGACACCATCATTTCGGGAATGGGCGAGTTGCATTTGGATATTCTGGTTGACCGCTTGAAGCGCGAGTTCAGCGTCCAGGCCAATACCGGCCAGCCGCAGGTGGCCTACAAAGAGACCATCACTACGGAAGCCCAGGCCGAAGGCAAATACATCAAACAGTCAGGCGGCCGAGGTCAGTACGGCCATGTTTGGCTGAAAGTTGAACCAATGGAGCGCGGCCAGGGCTATGAGTTCGTCAATGCCATCAAAGGCGGCGCCGTGCCAGAAGAGTTCATCAAGCCGACCGAAAAAGGCGTCCAGGAAGCGATGGACAAGGGTGTTGTCGCCGGCTTCCCATTGGTGGACATGAAAGTTACTTTCTACGACGGTTCCTACCACGAGGTTGACTCATCCGAGATCGCGTTCAAGATCGCCGGCCAGATGGCTTTGCAGGAGGCATCCAAACGGGCCAAGCCGGTCTTGCTCGAGCCGATAATGAAAGTTGAGGTCATCGTGCCGGAAAAGTCCATGGGCGAAACCACCGGCGACCTTGCTTCCCGCCGCGGACAGATAATTTCCGTCACCGACCGCTCGGCCGGCGTCAATCTCAAGGTTATTGAGGCCCGGGTGCCGCTTTCGGAAATGTTCAGCTACTCAACCACGCTTCGCTCTCTGACCGAGGGCCGCGGCAATTACACCATGGAATTTGACCACTACGAACCCACGCCTTCCAATATTGCCCAGTTAGTGATAGAAGGAAAGAAATAATGGCTATTGAGATAAACGAATTAAAGCAGATGCTTAAGCACTCCACCGCGGTGCTTATATTGGATAACGGTGACCCGTCTTTTGTAGTTCTGGATTACGCGACTTATAAAAGGATGCTTGAGGCCGAAACCGGCAATGGTTCGGTCACTACGGCGTCAAAAGGGCAATCATCCGAATCCGAACTCTTGGAAAGGATAAATAAAGATATTCTCGCTCTCAAGGAGCAGATAGAGGAGGAAGAAAAGAATCTCGGCCTCCAGGAGTAGGAACAAACTCCTTATTGTTGATAGTCCTTAAGGATGGGGTTGACGCTTCTTAGGTTTTCGTCTAAAATGGATATTGCGCATTTTAATTAAACAGGTGATAGTTTTTAGGAGTATAGGTTCTAGGTTACTATAAGCTATATCCTATAAGCTATAACCTCAAATCGGATGGCAGGAAAATTTGAGAGAAGCAAACCACATGTTAATGTCGGCACCATCGGTCACGTTGACCACGGCAAGACCACTGCTACGGCGGCGATTTTGCACGTTTTGGACCTGAACAAAGATGCCGGCTACAGCGCCCGAGTTGAGAACATCAATCAGATAGACAGCGCTCCCGAGGAAAAGGCCCGCGGCATCACTATCGCTACCCATCATTCCGAGTACGAAACGCCCAAAAGGCACTATGCCCACGTGGACTGCCCGGGACACGCCGACTACATCAAGAACATGATCACCGGCGCCGCCCAGATGGACGGGGCCGTTCTCGTCGTTTCCGCTCCGGACGGACCGATGCCGCAGACCCGCGAGCACATCTTGCTTGCCCGTCAGGTAGGCGTGCCGGCCATCGTCGTCTTCATGAACAAGATGGACATGGTTGATGACCCGGAACTAGCCGACCTCGTAGAGGCCGAGATTCGCGAGCTTCTGAACAAATACGGATTTCCCGGCGACACTACGCCGATAATCAAAGGTTCGGCCGTCAAAGCCTTGGATGCCAAATCAAAAGATGATGAGGCCTGCAAACCATTCATTGAATTGGTGAACGCTTTGGACAGCTTCATCCCGGAACCGGTCCGCGACACCGACAAGCCGTTCCTGATGCCAATAGAGGACATCTTCGCCATTGAAGGCCGCGGCACTGTCGTGACCGGCCGCATTGAGCGCGGTGTCGTCAAACTCAATGACGAAGTGGAGATTGTCGGCTTGAAGCCGACCACCAAGACCGTCGTCACCGGCATCGAGATGTTCAACAAACAGTTGGACGAGGGCCGGGCGGGCGATAACGCCGGCATCCTGCTCCGCGGCACCAAGAAAGAAGAAGTTGAGCGCGGTCAGGTCTTGGCCAAGCCGGGTACAACCACTCCCCATACCGATTTCACGGCCGAGATATATGTCCTGACCAAGGAAGAGGGCGGCCGACACACTCCGTTCCTGAAGGGCTACAAGCCGCAGTTCTACTTCCGGACCACTGACGTCACCGGCGAGGTCATCCTCCCGGCCGGCACGGAGATGGTCATGCCGGGTGATACCATTAATCTGGAAATTCACCTGATTGCTCCGGTGGCCATGGAAGAAAAGCTCCGTTTTGCCATCCGCGAGGGCGGCAAGACCGTCGGCGCCGGCGCCGTAACCAAGATATTGAAGTGAGTGTAACGAACCCCCACCTTTCGATCTAAAGATGGGGGTAGTTCCTTCGTAACTAAATGGCTAAGAAAACAGAAAACCACCAGCGCATCCGAATCAAACTGAAGGCCTACGACAATAAGATAATAGACAAGTCGGCGGCCCAGATCGTGGATACCATCGAGCGCAACGGCGGCCAGCCCATCGGGCCGGTGCCATTGCCGACCGAGATACACAAGTACACGGTCAACCGCTCAAGCTTTATTGACAAGAACTCGCGCGAGCAGTTTGAGATGCGGACCCACAAGCGCCTGATAGACATTGAGAACCCGACCCCCAAGATAATCGATTCGCTGATGAACCTAAACCTCCCTGCGGGCGTCGATATAGAAGTAAAGATGTAGTTGTTATTTCACCTCGGTTCTGATATAATCGGAGCCGAGAATAAGGTAGCAAATACGCGGTAGTATTTATCCGGCAATGGTTCGACAGGCTCACCACAAGCGGTGGCCGAAGTTCACGAAAGTGAGAACATCGAACAAATCCGGTTTATAAAAATACATCGAGTAACAGTTATCTTAATTATTCAGAGTGGTTTCAAACCAATCTAAGTAAACCAAACAAAAACAAAGAGACCAGCTGGGCGGATGCCGGCTAGTCCGGCGTTTTTTGTGAAAATGAACAAGTTTATTCTAGGTATAAAAGTGGGCATGAGCCAGATATTCAAGGAAGACGGAACGGTCGTTCCGGTTACGCTTGTTCAAATTAAGCCCAATACTGTTGTTCAGATTAAAACTACCGAAAAAGATGGCTATCAGTCCGTCCAGCTTGGCATTGGCACCAAAAAGAAATTGACCAAGCCACAGAAGGGCCACATGAAGAATCTCGGTAATTTTGCGGTATTGAAAGAATTTAAAACTACCGCCGCCATGCCTGCCGGCAGGCAGGAGTATAAGCAAGGCGACATTTTGGAAGCAAGTGTCTTTGCAGAGGGTGAAAAGGTCAAAGTCACCGGCACAACCAAAGGTAAGGGCTTCCAAGGTGTGGTCAAACGTCATGGGTTCCGCGGTATGCCGGCCTCTCACGGCCATCATTCGGTGATGCGCCATGGCGGTTCCATCGGTCAGCGTTTTCCCCAGCACACCCTGCCGGGCATGCGCATGCCGGGCCGGATGGGCGACAATCGCTTGACCGTCCGCGGTCTGACCGTGGTCAAAGTGGATGCCGAGAAAGGCATTATCGCCATCAAAGGCGCGGTTCCCGGTAATAATGGTTCAATTGTGCAAATTATGACTCAGTAATCTACTAATGCAACCCGTTCAGATATTCGTACATTCGTACTAGATTAGTAATTCGTAGATGATGGAATATCCTTTATACAACCAAGCCGCCGAGCAAATAGGAAATGTGGAATTGGCACAGAGCGTGTTCGGTTTGCCCATGAACAAAGACCTTTTATATCAGGTCGTTACTTCCATGATTGCCAATAAGCGCCAGGTCATTGCTCACGCCAAGGGTCGCGGAGAGGTCAGGGGCGGAGGCAAGAAACCTTGGCAGCAGAAAGGCACCGGCCGGGCCCGGCACGGCTCCATCCGTTCTCCGATCTGGAAGGGCGGCGGCGTTACTCATGGTCCGACCAAAGAGCGCAATTTCAAAAAAGCGGTGAACAAAAAAATGGTCCAGCAGGCCCTGCGGGTGGCGTTGTCGGATAAAGCCCGCGGCCGGCATATTGTGGTCGTGGACAATTTCAATATCTCCAAACCGAAAACCAAAGAGCTGGCCGGCATGCTGAAAAACTTTTCAAAAGTGGTCCAGAGATTGAACAGTATTTTGTTCGTCGTCCCGGACGGCAACAATGACCTGTACAAAGCCGCCCGCAACATCCCTTACTTGACGACCATTGAAGCCAAAAATGTCAATCCCTTGGCCGTCTCGTCTTCGAAGCATGTTTTTATGCCGAAATCAGCTTTGCAAACGATTGAAAAAAGATTAATTAGAAATTAGCAATTTTATAGCCATGACCGCTTTATTCAGAAAAAGTAAAAAAGCAGAAGAAAAGAAAGAGGTTGAAAAGCCGGCTGTTGTTGAGTCGCCAAAGACCGAGCCGTCTGGAGGTCTGACCCGGACCAATCTAACCGTTCATATCAAACGGATATATGTCAGTGAAAAAGCGACCCGTGGCAAAGGACTGAATCAATATGTATTTGAGGCCACTTCCGATGCTAATCGGCCAGAAATTAAAAAAGAAGTTGAAAAGAAATACGGCGTCCATGTTCTAAGGGTCAATATATTGAACCGCAAATCAAAGAAAGTCACCGTCGGGCGACACGAAGGGCGTCGGCCTGCTTTGCGCAAGGCCATCGTCACCTTGAAAGAAGGAGAATCAATTCCAGAATAATGGCTAAGAACTACAAACCAACAACTTCATCGCGCCGCCACATGCAGGGATATGATTTCTCGGGTCTTTCGGATTTGAGTCCTTTGAAATCTCGTGTCCATGGCTACAAGAAATCATACGGCCGGAATAATCAGGGCCGCATCACCGGCGGCCGCCAGGGCCGAGGCGGAGGAGCCAAACAGCTCTACCGCGAGGTTGACTTCAAGCAGGACAAGTTTAATGTGCCGGGCACGGTTGTAGCTTTGGAATACGATCCGAATCGGACTACCCGCGTCGCTCGCGTTCACTATAAAGACGGCGACAAGCGCTACATCTTGGCTCCCCAGGAGCTCAAAGTCGGGGACACGGTCATCACTTCCGAGCAGGGCTTATTGAGGCCTGGTAACCGCATGAAGTTAAAGAACATCCCGCAGGGCTCGCTTGTTCATAATATTGAGATACATCCTTCAAGCGGCGGCAAAATGGTCCGCTCGGCCGGTTCGGCCGCTTCGGTATTGGCCAGCGAGGGCGGTTACGTCCAACTGGTGATGCCGTCATCGGAGACCCGTTTGGTCTCTGGCGAGTGCTACGCTTCCATCGGCCAGTTATCCAATCAGGAGCACAGCTCCATCTCGCTGGGTAAAGCCGGCCGCACCCGTTGGCTCGGCCGCCGGCCGAAGGTCCGCGGCACGGTCATGAACCCGGTTGACCATCCGTACGGCGGAGGAGAGGGCCGCCAGGGCCGCGGCACGCGCCGGCCGAAGACCGCGCAGGGAAAGGTCACCGGCGGCCGCAAGACCCGCAACAAGAAAAAGAAATCAAATAAGTTCATTGTCCGCCGACGCCAGAAATAGAAACTAGGAAATAGGTTATAGGAAATAGCTGTAACCTAAAATCCTATAACCTATAAGCTAATAATATGTCACGAAGTTTAAAAAAGGGACCATTCGTAGATCAGAGGTTATTGAAGAAGATAGCCAATTTGAAGGCGGGCGATAAGACCGTCATCAAGACCTGGTCCCGCGCCTGTACCATTGTGCCCGAGATGATTGGATTTACTTTCGGCGTCCACAACGGCCGCATCCATCTTCCCGTGTTCATAAGCGAGGACATGGTCGGACACAAACTGGGGGAGTTTGCCCATACTCGCAAGTTCAGCCGTCACGGCGGCAAGATGCAGCGCGAGATGGAAGCGGCAGCCAAGCAGAAGGAGATTGATGCCGCCCAGGCCGCCAAAGCGCCGCCAGCCGAGGCAAAAGCAGAAGGAAATTGATTAGCTTATAGGAAATAGGTGATAGAAAAACTATAACCTAAAATCCTAAAACCTAAAACCTAGAAGATGGCAACCGTAAAAGCACAATTGATGAACGCCCGATTGGCTCCGCGCAAGGTGCGGCTGATAGTCAATTTGGTCAAAGGCAAAAACGCCCAGGCAGCCTTAGAGCAGCTGGCTTTTGTCATACGCCGTCCGGCCGAGCCCATAGCTAAACTCATAAAATCGGCCATTGCCAACGCGACCAATAATTTCAATATGGTGGCGAGCAACTTGTACATCAAAGATTTCTATGTGGATGAGGGAGTGAAATTGAAGCGCTACCGACCGGCCGGTTTTGGCCGGACCCGCGAGGTCCACAAGAAGACCAGCAATATTCATCTGATATTGGCCGAAAAAGTGCCCGGCCTGAAAAGTGAAGCAGTTAAGAAGAAGGAAGAAAAGCACGAACATAAGATTGACGTCCAAATAAAGTCAAAGACAGATAAACCAGAAATAAAGACCGAACTGGGGAAGAAAGATAAAACCAGAGGTGGGTTCATGAGAAAAATGTTTCAACGCAAATCAATTTAAGTAATTATCCGAGAGCGAGAGCGATTGGAAATAATTGCTTACCCCCTCTTTCTATCATGTATTCACAATATAGACAAAATGGTAAAAATTAATTATAATCAAACATCTTTGTCTTCTTATTAAGACAAGAAAGAGGGGGTCGCAAGTTTGTGGCAGCTCGTCTGCTCGCTGACTCGCACTTCCTCGCCGACAAACATCCGATGGGACAAAAAATATCACCAATTTCGCTCCGCACCGGTATTCAAAAGGATTGGCTCTCCCGCTGGTTTGGCGGCCGCAAATATATTCCTTATCTGAAAGATGACCTGAAGGTCCGTTCATTTCTTGAGAAGAAATTAAGGGGCATGAGCGTGGCCGACATTCAAATAGAGAGAGGGACCGACACCCTTAACATTATCATTACTACCGCTCGGCCGGGGCTTATCATCGGCCGCGGGGGAACCGGCATCGAAGACCTTAAGAAATCCGTCCAGCGCCTGCTCAAAAAGAAGATAGCTGTCCGTCTTGAAGTTCAGGAAATAAAATATCCAGAATTGTCAGCCGCGGTCATGGCCGAATCAATGGTTGAGCAAATAGAGAAGCGTATTCCGTTCAGGCGGATAATGAAAATGACCTTACAGAAAATGATGTCCAACAAGCAGGTCAAAGGCGCTAAGCTCCAGATGGGCGGCCGTTTGGATGGCGCCGAGATTGCCCGCTCCGAGCACTTGGAAGAGGGTAACCTGCCGCTTCAGACCTTGCGCGCCGATATTGATTTTGCTAAGGCCACTGCTCATACAACCTACGGCACCATCGGAATCAAAGTTTGGATATACAAAGGCGAAAAATTTGAAGATGCCCGCAACGGCGGCGAGCGGTAACATCTTCAAAACCCCTCTTTTCAAATAAATAAAGAGGTGGACAAAATATTAAAAATAGATTAAAATATAACAGCTTAATCACAGTAATACGATAGAAAAGAGGGAGTCGCAAGTTTGTAACAGCTCGGCTGTTCGCAAACTCACAACTCCTCGCTGACAAACATCCCATGCAACCAGCCAGAGTAAAACACACCAAGACCCATAAAGGCCGCAACCAGGCCCGCAAACAGTTCGCTACCCGCGGGACCCATTTGAGCTTCGGCAGCTTCGGCCTGAAAGCAGAAGAAGCCGCCTGGCTTAAAGCTAATCAACTTGAGTCGGCCCGAAAGGTCATGGCCCGTTTCATTCAGCGCGGAGGCAAGATCTGGACCAGGGTTTTTCCGGATAAACCGCGGACGGCCCGCAGTCCCGAATTGGGCATGGGCGGCGGCGCCGGAGGGTTGTCCCATTTCGTGGCCCCGGTCCAGATCGGCCGCGTTATTTTTGAGATAGACGGTCTGCCGGAGGCGTCGGCCCGCGAGGCCTTGCGTCTGGGCGCCCACAAATTGCCGATAAAGACGAGGATTATTGCCCGTTAATATGACTACCAATCAATCACAACCGAGAAAATTGCAGGGTCTGGTCACTTCCGATAAAATGACCAAAACGGTGGTGGTTTCGGTTACCCGCATGAAGAAGCATCCCAAGTATAAGAAATTCTTCAAAGTGACCGCCAAGTTCAAAGCCCACAATCCAGATAACGCCTATCACACCGGCGATAAGGTCATCATTCAGGAAACCAGGCCTATGTCAAAAGAAAAACGCTGGCTAGTCATCAGTAAACTTTAAAGCTTATTAGCTTCTTAGCTTATCAGCTGATTAGGGCAACCTAATAAGCTAGTCAGCTAGGAAGCTAATCACCTAAAAAATATGTTGCAACTACGTTCAATAGTAGAAGTGGCGGACAATTCAGGCGCAAAACGCGTCGGCATTTTCAAAGTGCTTGGCGGCTCGCGCCGGCGCTACGCCCAGATCGGAGACATTGTCGTCGCTTCGGTCAAAGTGGCCGAGCCGCGCAAAAGCGTCAAGAAAAAAGATGTGGTGAGGTGCGTCGTTGTCCGCCAGAGAAATCCCTACCGCCGCAAGGACGGCACTTATGTCCGTTTTGACGCCAACGCGGTGGTTCTGTTGGACGGCATGGAGCCCAAAGGCGGACGCATCTTCGGACCGATACCGAGGGAAATTAAAGAAAAAGGGTTTAACACGATTGCTTCGCTCGCTAGCGAACTTGTATAACCCCGTTAGAAATCACGAACAACCATGAAAAAAATGATAAATAACCAAATAAACCAGACCAGCCACCGTTTCAAAACGGTGGACGGATTGTTTGATTTCTAACGGGATGAAGATTAAGAAGGGCGACAACGTGAAAATGCTGGGCGGGAAAGACCGGAACAAGACCGGCAAGGTTTTGGCCGTGATGCCTGCCGAAAATCTGCTGGTCATTGAGGGTTTAAATCTTGTTAAAAAACATACCCGGGCCAGAAAGCAGGGCCAAAAGGGACAGATCATCCATAAAGAACGGGCTGTCAGCGCGGCCAGTGTTGCTCTTGTCTGCAGGTCTTGCGGTAAGGCGACCCGCGTCGGCTATAAACTGACCGGTGACGCGAAAATCCGTGTTTGTAAAAAGTGTCAATCCGAGATATAATCCTAATCCGCGAATGACATCCGAATGCCGCAAATACCAACCAAAAACATTCGTATCATTCGCATGAATTTGTAAATCAGCATCATGACTAGCTTACTGCAAAATTACCGAAAGAACGTCATTCCTGCCCTACAGAAAGAGTTTCATATTGGCAACGCTATGGCTGCGCCCAAGATCGTCAAAGTTACGATCAATACCGGTGTCGGGAGATTTGCCAAAGACGACAAAACCCTGGAGCGTATTGCTAAGGACATAGCCATACTTTCAGGCCAAAAGCCGGTCTTCCGGGCGGCCAAAAAGTCCATCGCCAGTTTTAAGGTCCGGCAGGGCGTGCCAGTCGGTATTTCGGTCACTCTCCGCGGCCAGCGCATGTATGACTTCATCAGCCGTCTGATAAATATCGCATTGCCCCGCTCCAGGGACTTTCGCGGGATTGAAACGAAGAACATAGACCGGAACGGCAATCTGAATCTCGGTCTGCGCGAGTCCAGCATTTTCCCGGAGCTCAATTATGAGAATATGAAAGACATTTTCAGCTTGGAGGTTTCAGTCACCACCACGGCCAAGACCCATGAGCAGGGCGTGGCATTATTAAAGCACTTAGGTTTTCCAATCAAAAAATCCCGTTAGAAATCACGAACAACCATGAAAAAAATGATAAATAACCAAATAAACCAGACCAGCCACCGTTTCAAAACGGTGGACGGATTGTTTGATTTCTAACGGGATGGCCAAAAAATCCACAATTGCCCGTTCCAATAAGAAGCCCAAGTTTTCTACCCGAACAGTCAGGCGCTGTTTCCTGTGCGGCCGCAAGGGCGGCTACATCGGCAGATTTGGTCTCTGCAGAATCCATTTTCGTGAATTGGCCAGTGCCGGACTTTTACCCGGAGTTAAAAAATCAAGCTGGTAATCCCGTTAGAAATCACGAACAACCATGAAAAAAATGATAAATAACCAAATAAACCAGACCAGCCACCGTTTCAAAACGGTGGACGGATTGTTTGATTTCTAACGGGATGGACCCAATATCAGACATGCTCAACCGAATAAAGACCGCTTCAATGGCCCGTCAAGACCAGGTGATGATGCCGTTCTCAAAGATGAAATTAGCGATAGCCGATGTTCTTTTGAGTGCAGGATACATTTCCGGCGCAGAGAGAAAGAGCAAGAAACATAAAAAATCAGAGCATGAATACCTACTTATAGGATTGAAATACAACGACGGGACATCAGCCATCTCCGGTATTAGGATGATCAGCCGGCAGTCCCGACGGATGTACCTGACGGCTGATGAGATAAAACCGGTCCGTTCCGGTCACGGTCTGGCCATCCTCTCCACCTCCAAAGGAGTGATGAGCTCCCGTGATGCCCGCAAACAGCATGTCGGCGGAGAGATAATTTGTGAAATCTGGTAAGCGAATGTCCAAGAGCGTAAGCGATTGGCGACAGTCGCTTACCCCCTCCTTTTATCATGAATATACGAATGGACAATAATACAAAAATAGATTATAATAACACAGTTTTTCATTTAATATAAAGATAAAAAGGAGGGGGTGACGAGTTTTATAACTGCTCGTCTGCTTCGCAACTCCTCGCAGATAAAATCGTTATGAGTAAGATCGGAAAAAAACCAATTATTATCCCGGATAAAGTTGAGATAAACGTTAGCTCGGGTTCGGTTACGGTAAAGGGTCCAAAGGGAACATTGACCAAGAAGCTGCCGGCTAAAGTTTCGGTGGCTGTGAGCGATAAGGTGCTGAACATCAGGCCAGAAACGGTGGACCGCCAAGGCAAAATGGCCTGGGGCCTGGCCCGCGCTTTGGTCCAGAACATGATTCTCGGCGTTTCTGAAGGTTTTGAAAAAGTGCTGGAGTTCCAAGGTGTCGGTTACAAAGCGACAGTCAAAGGAAACGACCTGGAGCTCGGGCTGGGCTATTCCCACCCGGTCACCGTTCACGGGCCGGAAGGGGTCACTTTCAAGACCGAGAAGAACTCCATCTGCATCCAGGGCGCCGATAAAGAGCTTGTCGGAAAAGTAGCCGCCGAAATTCGCTCCCATCGCAAGCCGGAGCCATATAAAGGCAGCGGCATTCGCTATGTGGGTGAGCATGTCCGACGTAAAGCTGGGAAGAAAGCGGCAACAGCGGCGTAATAATTAAAAATACAAAAATCAAAATGAAAAATGACAATTCAAAATTAAAAATGTTCAGCAATCCCATAATTTTGCATTTTGATATTTAAATTTTTAAATTTAAATTTATAATCATGGAAACAGGCAATAAACAACTGAATAAAAAACGGCGCCACACTCGCATAAGAGCTAGAATATCTGGCACGGCCGAACGGCCCCGTGTCGCCGTCTTTCGAAGCAATCGTTTCATTTATGCCCAGGTGATCGATGACGCCGCAAAAAAGACCATTATCAGTTCTTCGGATATAAAATCCAAAAGGTCCAGAACGGCAAAGATCAAAAAGACCGAGAGCGCGACTTCGATAGGGAGGCAACTGGCGGCCTTAATGAAAGAAAAGGGAATAAGCGAAGCGGTCTTTGACCGCGGGGGATTCAAATACCACGGCCGGGTCAGATCATTGGCCGATGGTTTGCGCGAGGGCGGAATTAAAATCTAGCCGCTAGTAATTAGCCATTAGCAACTAGAAAAAAACATGGAACCAGAAAAAATACAATCAGTTGAAGAGATAAAAACAGAAACGCCGGCGGCTGTTGTTCCGGCGTCTGAACAGCCGGCCAAGCAAGCTGATCAGCGCTTCGGCGGCCGGGGGCGCGGACGCGGCGGAGCGGGCGGACGCGGCGGACCCCGCCGTCGCATGCAGGGGGATCGGCCGAAATCTGAATTTGACCAACGGACGCTTGAGATCGGCCGCGTATCTCGCGTGACCAAAGGCGGCAAGCGTTTCAGCTTCCGCACCACTATCGTCATCGGCGACGGCAAAGGCAGGGTCGGCGTCGGTATGGCCAAGGGAAAAGATGTCCAGCAGTCAATTCAGAAAGCGACCAATCAGGCCAAGAAGCGCCTCATCACTGTCCCGATGATAAACGGCACCATTCCTCATCAGGTTGACGCAAAATACTCCAGCGCGGTAGTAGTGTTAAAGCCGGCCCGAGGCGGCGTTAAAGCTGGCGGTCCGGTCCGAGTGGTGGCCAAACTGGCCGGCATCCATGCTTTGACCGGCAAACTTATCAGGCGGACAAACAATAAAATAAACATTGCGATGGCCACAATTGAAGCGCTTAAAAAACTCAAAACAAGGAACTAGGTGATAGGAAATAGGATGATAGTCAGAAACTAGATTCCTATAACCTATAATCTAATTATGGAATTACATAATCTACAACCGAATACGCCCCGCAAGTACGGCAAGCGCGTCGGGCGCGGCGGCAAGCGCGGCACCACTTCCGGTAAAGGCACCAAGGGCCAGAAGTCGCGGGCCGGCGCCGGCGTCAAACCCGGTTTCCGCGGTGGCGACAACCGCTTGTGGCAGCTTTTCCCCAAGCAGAGGGGAGCTTCAAAGAAGCCCGGCTCTAACCGGCCGCACCGCAAACATCGCTTCTATCAGCTTCGCCACGACAAATCCGCCGTTATAAATCTTGATGTCCTTAATCAGTTTGCCGAGGGCACCCTGGTCACCCCGGAACTATTGCTTGAAAAAGGCGTTATCATTAATACCGATAAAGGCGTGAAGATCTTGAGCGATGGAAACCTGAACCGCAAGCTGGAGTTCAAGGGCTTTGATTTCTCGGCTTCGGCCAAAGAGAAAATAATTGCTGCCGGAGGCAGCATCAGCAGCTAGCTTTTTAGCTGATTAGCTTATTAGGGTAACCTAAAAAGCTAGTAAGCTAGTAAGCTAATAAGCTAGATTGAATAAATTCTTACAAATATTCAAAAAGCCGGACCTGCGCAACAAGATATTATTCATCTTGGGCGTGCTCATCATCTATCGGTTGGCGGCTAACGTGCCTATTCCGTTCGTGGATGCCGCCCAGCTCCAGGCCTTCTTTGAAAATAACCGCTTCTATGGCTTGCTTTCGGCTTTGACCGGCGGCTCCATCTCCCAGTTGTCCATCGTCATGCTGGCGCTCGGGCCTTACATCTCGGCCTCTATCATCATGCAGCTTTTGACGATGATATTTCCGTCCTTGGAACAGATGTACAAATACGAGGGCGAAGCCGGCCGGGCGAAGTTCAACCAATACTCCCGTCTCCTGACCGTGCCCTTGGCCGCCCTGCAGGGATTCGGCTTCCTTGTCTCCCTCCAGCGGCAGAATGTCATCGGCTATCTGGACCCGTTCCAGTGGCTGACCGTTCTGGCCGTGGTGGTGGCCGGAAGCTTGTTCTTGATGTGGCTGGGCGAGCTTATTTCCGAAAAGAATGTCGGCAACGGCGTTTCAATCCTGATCTTGGCCGGTATCGTGGCCGGATTTCCGGTCCAGCTTCAGCAGGCCCTTTTCAAATATACGCCAGCCCTTTTCTTCAGCTACATGGCCTTCATCATCTTGGCCGTCGTGGTCATTGCCGGCGTGGTGTACATCTCCGAGGCCCAGCGCAATATTCCGGTCAATTACGCCCGGCGCATCCGGGGCTCCAAGGTCTACGGCGGCGTGTCCACCTACTTGCCGATGCGCATCAACAACGCTGGCGTGATCCCCATCATCTTCGCTCTCTCATTATTGCTGTTCCCCAGCTTGATAGCCAATTTCTTTGCCGGCACCAAGATAGCCATCGTATCCAATGTCGCCACGTCCATCAGCAACTTCCTCCAGCCGACCGGCATCTGGTACGCGGTGTTCTATTTCCTGCTGGTGTTCCTCTTCACCTACTTCTACACGGCCATCACTTTTGACCCCAAGTCCATTTCCGAGAACGTCCAAAAGAACGGGGGATACGTTCCCGGCATCCGGCCCGGCCCTTCCACCGCCCAGTTCCTGCATCATCTTTTGACCCGCATCACTCTGGTCGGGGCGGTATTTCTTGGTCTCATCGCTGTCCTGCCGAACATCGTCCAGGGCTTCACCTCCATCACCGACTTCGCCGTCGGCGGCACCAGCATCCTCATCGTTGTGTCGGTGGCATTGGAGGTCATGAAACAGCTGGATGCCCAGCTGTCCATGTACGAATATTAATAAAAAGCGGGCCTCTGGCCCGCTTTTTTGTTTTCATTAAAAACGGTATTATTCAAATATGGATACAGGTCGGAAGCAGGCAATCATACTGATGGGGCCGCCGGGGAGCGGCAAGGACACGCAAGCCGAGCTTTTGGCCCGCGAGTTAAAATTGGAGGAAATAAAAACTTCTCATATCATAGAACAAAAATTCGCGGCCGCCGAACCGAATGATGCCGTTATGAACGAAGAGAAAAGAAAGTATAAGAGTGGGGAACTGTTGGACCAAAAATTAGTAGAGGAGTGGACATTGGAAGCCATTGCTTCAGCCGCGGCTGGCCGGGGCCTCATCGCCAATGGTTGGCCGCGCAGAGTTGAGGAGGCCCAGACCGAAGTGGAAGTGTTGGAAAAGTATTACGGCAAAAATATAAAAGTCGTTACCATCGCATTAAGCGAGGAAGAATCCGTCAAGCGCAATTCCAAGCGGCGGGTCTGTCGGGCCAACGGCCATCCTATTTTAGACCCAGATATTACCGTTTGTCCGGAGGACGGCAGCCCCCTGATTACCCGGGCTGACGATATCCCTGAAACCATCAGAAAACGTTATCAGGTCTATCTTTCCGAAACCGCGCTAATTATTGACTTTTTGACCCAAAAAGGGTATAATGTAATTACCATAGATGGCGAGCAGTCCATAGAGGATGTGCATCGCGAGATACTGAATAAACTATGGTGATGCATTTATCCCGTTAGAAATCCCGCCTGCGCCATGCGCAGTCCGCAGGACCTCGGGCGGGATATTTCTAATGGGATGAAATTAAAGACACCCGAAGAAATTGAAATAATGGCCGAAGGGGGCCATATTCTTTCCGATATCCTTGATCGGCTGGTTGTCGCGGCTAAGCCCGGAACGACCACCAAAGAACTTGACGATATTGCCCGCAAGCTTCTAAAAGAAGCCGGCGCGAAGTCCTGGTTCGTTGACCATGAAGGATTCCCAGCTTCTATTTGCACTTCAATCAACGAAGAGGTGGTCCACGGTGTTCCGTCCGATAGGATTTTAAGATCAGGTGATGTGCTTAAGATAGACTTCGGCGTCCGCTATAAAGGTTTTAACACGGATAGCGCCAGAACCGTCCTTGTCGGAGAGGCCAAAGACGCTAAGAAGTTGAAATTGATATCGGTCACTAAGCGCGCTCTTGATATCGGTATTGAACAGGCTCAAGTCGGTAATGCCCTTAAGGATATCGGACGAGAGATACAAAAATACGTAGAGTCGCAAGATTTTAACGTCGTTCGGGAATTAGTCGGACATGGGATCGGCAAAGACGTTCATGAACCGCCTCAAGTCCTGAACTATGTTTCTCCGGGTGAGGGAAAGGAAAAGTTGGAACCGGGATTGGTCATCGCCATAGAGCCGATGGTGGTCGCCGGTCATTGGAAGATAGAGGACGGAAAGGACGGCTTTTCATTCGTGACTAAAGACGGGGGCCTGGCCGCTCAATTTGAACATACGGTTGCCATAACCAAAGACGGTCCGTTAATTCTGACAAAGTAATGACTGATTTAATACACAAACTTATCGTTTTGCTCGTGCCCCACAAACACAATGGTTACCGGCCTCGCATCCTTGAGTCGGAATCATTCGCGGGCATGATTATCGTGCTTGTTTTTTTGAAGGTGCTTAGCATCATTTCTTACGATCAGAATCTGGGCGCGGATATTTTCAATCAGGTCACCCAGTCGGACCTTTACACTCTTACAAACAAGGCCCGTGCCGATAATGAGCTTCCGGCTCTGAAGATAAACCCGGAGTTGGAGAAGGCCGCTCAATTGAAACTTCAAGACATGGGCTCTTTCGGCTATTTCGGCCATGTCTCGCCCCAAGGCATCACGCCGTGGGCCTGGTTTGAAAAAGCGCGTTATGACTATCAGGCGGCCGGCGAGAATCTGGCCATGGATTTTAATTCCAGTTCCGATGTGATGCGGGCATGGCTTGCTTCGCCAGATCACCGACAAAATATCCTTTATCCGAACTTCACCGAGATCGGTATTGTCACCGGGACAGCCATTATTGACGGCCGCTCTAGAACAGTTGTTGTTCAGGAATTCGGTCAACCGGTTGTAAAACCGACATCTTTACCAACTGTCAGCCCAACCCCAGTAGCCGCCGCCTTGCGAACCTTGCCGAGCCAAGCGATACATTTTGCAGGTGAGCCGGCCGGGCCAAAGCCGGCCGGGAAGACGGTCGTGGCCGGCGTCAGTCAGACCTCGCCCACCAACGAGATGACCTATCTGTCATGGTCAATGTTCCAACTTTTGATGACCCTGGCCGGTCTGGCGGCGCTGGCCCTGTTGGCCATCAACTTGTTCGCCAGGATGCATTTGCGGGCCCCGACCTTGTTGACCCGAGCTGTGATCTTGGCGCTCGTGGCTTTACTGGTGTTTGCGATGAAGGACCATCAATTTTTGACGAGCAATATAATATTGCCATGAATCCCATAATGAACGAATCTCCGCTGATAATCCCAAGACCGCCCAGAAAATATCGTTCCATGATTATGGC
>Ga0155702_108_pt2 | contig 49335 bp, 45 predicted proteins | sample RifCSPlowO2_01_FD_107359 | JGI IMG/M metagenome (GOLD analysis project Ga0155702, IMG submission 107359) | Candidatus Yanofskybacteria bacterium RIFCSPLOWO2_01_FULL_49_17
CAGAACCTACCCCTACCCCTACCCCTGAACCAACACCTACACCCGAATAACCCGAATGTTTGGTTTAATTAAAATCATAAAGTCATTAAACAAAACAAGAGAGTATGCTAAACAACATATTCTCGTAATTTTGGTCACGGTAGCTGCCGTCGCTTTTGGGTTGGCTTACTATTTTTATAGCGAGTATTCAGTGCTGAAGCAAGACCCCAATAAATTAGCCCAAGAAGAAACAGCAAAGCTGATTGCTAAAGTCGGCAAGTTGATCGTCTTGCCAGAAGACGAAACGCCAACGGTGGCCACGGTGGCTGACCCTGAAAAACTGCAAAGCCAGCCGTTCTTTGCAAAAGCCAAAAAGGGAGACAAAGTCCTGATATACGCCAATGTCAAAAAAGCCATTTTGTACGATGTTGAGAATAATATGATATTGGAAGTCGCGCCGATAAACATCGGTAATGTCAATAAATAATGTGAAATCTTGTCTTGCGCTGGCGCTTATCATAGTGTTCGCGGGCTGGCCTGTTTTTAGTTTTGCCGAAATATCAATAGGCGCAAGTTTGTCTTCGGACAACTTCAGGGTCTTGGATCCGCAGCATTCTTTGTTCGGAGGCACCGCCTCTTCAAGCTCTTCAAACTTTCTTTTGACGGCCACGATAGGGGACTTAGCCATCGGATCGGCTTCAGCGACAACTTTTGGTTGGCGCAGCGGGTTTTTGTATTATCCTAAGGTTACAGCGCCAACCCTTAATACGGCAACGGCGGGCAATGGGCAAGTCGCGCTATCTTGGACGGCGGCGGCGGCCTATCAGGGCTGGACCATCGGCGGATATAATATCTGTCACAAGAGCACGGGGAGTTATACCTGTGTAGATACATCTTCAACGGACACTTCAGCCACTAAAACTGGTTTGACTAACGGTACGACCTATACCTTTAAGATCCAGGCCTACGACGGATTGGCGGCTAAAAATGTGATAGCTGAATCAAACGAAAAAACCGCCGCGCCTGCCGTCACCGCCACGCCAACGCCTACTCCGGCGTCTGGCGGCGGAGGTGGCGGATATGCTTTTATCGCCACAACACCGCCTGGTCCGGTAGGAGTGGTCGTTGTTTCCGGCATTTCCTACCCCCAATCAACCGTTTCCATATATAATGACGGAGTTTTGGCCGCATCCATCAAGAGCGATTCCGGCGCCAAATTCCAGGCCAGCATCACTAATATCGCGGTCGGGACCCATACTATCGGGTTGAATTCCCAGGACGCTAATGGCCAGAAGTCATTAACCGTTAGTTTTGTCGTGAATGTGGTTGTTAACACCACTGTCAGTTTGACCAATATCCTCCTGCCGCCAACAATAGATATCAGCGCGACCCAATTATCGCGCGGCGATATTTTAAACATATTCGGCCAGGCCCAGCCGCTGTCAGAGGTCAACGTCCATGTATTTTCAGCAGAGGTAGTCAATGAGCTGATTTCCGACAACAATGGAGCATATAAAGTGGCATTTGATACCAAATCGCTGGAAGATGCCGCTCATATCACCAAATCCCGGGCAATCGTGAATGAAGTGGTCAGTCCGTTCTCTTCAGTCCTCCAGTTCATCATCGGCAAGGTCTTGACCAAGGGAGGAACGAGCGATGTCAATAATGACAGCCGGGTCAATATCAAGGATTTCAGCATCCTTCTTTACTGGTGGAACACTAAAAATGAGACCGGTCTTTCAAAAACAGACCTCAATCGGGACGGAAAGGTGAACATAGTGGATTTCAGCATCATGCTTTATCAATGGACAGGATAGGGCCAGCTTCGCTGGAATTTTTAAATCCTAATTTCTAATCTCTAAATAAATTCCAATGACCAAAATCTTAAAATTCTTTTTATTCATTATTTTCTATTTCCTACTTTCTGGTCCAGCCCAGGCGGCGGAGCTATATTTTGAGCCGCGTCCGGCAACTTATATGGTCGGAGACGATTTTTCTTTGTCTTTGATTTTGGATACCGAAGGCCAGTCGGTCAACGCCGTTGACATAAACATCCTGGTCCCGAAGCTCTTGAGGGTAAAAGATATTTCCAAGGACGGTTCCATCCTACAGTTGTGGCTGAATGAGCCGTCGTTCTTAAGTGCGGCTTCAGGCATGACCATACATTTGGCCGGCGGGATACCGGGCGGGGCGATAACATCAAAAGGCACCGTCGCCAAAATTAATTTTGAAGCGGCCGCCATCGGGGAGGGGAACATCGCTTTCTTGCCTGAATCGGCCATTTTGCTTAACGACGGCCAGGGAACAAAATTGGATTTAAAAACAACCGGCGGACCCTTATTTGAGGTTATTCCCAAGCCAAAAACTGCTGAAGCGGTTTCCTCGAGGCCGGAAAAGCCGGACGAGACCCAAAAGGAAAGAACAGACAGGAAAAAGCCGGCCAGATTTGAGATATTGTTTGGCCAAGACCCGAGGGTCTTCAATGGAGAGAAATTCATATCTTTCTTCACCACCGATGAGGCTTCCGGCGTCAGTCATTATGAGGTCAAATTAGAAAAAGAGCCGTTCAAGATCGCCCGGTCTCCTTATTTGATCAAGGACATTTCAGCCAGGAGCGTCATAAAAGTTCGGGCTTACGACACGGAAGGCAATTATAGGGAAAGTGTGTACCCGGGATTGCTCAAACGGTTTTGGTGGTGGATAACTAATTTCGTTGACCGTCTCCGGCTGTAGTATAATAGAATCATTCACTCCGAATGATTCCTATAGAGAGTCGCAATAAAAAAAGATACCGCACTATATTCATAGTAGTTTTTGGTTTACTCGCATCTCTTTTTCTGGCCGCTTTGCCGATGAAAGCCATCCAGGCCGCCGCTCTTTATTTTTCGCCTTCCGCCATAACCCGCTCCATCGGCCAGACGTTCTCTGTGTCGGTAAAGGTCAATACCGAAGGCCAGGCAATCAATGCCGCTCAAGGGTCCATTGTCTTTGAGGAGCAGAAAGTTCAAGTGACCGGTGTCTCCAAATCTGGGTCTATTTTCAATCTCTGGACCCAGGAGCCGACCTATTCAAACGCGGAGGGAACTATTAATTTTGAGGGCGGATTGCCCAATCCCGGTTACAGCGGTTCATCCGGCCTGATATTGACCATAAATTTCAGGACGAAGACCGCGACCACCATCAACGGGTCAACCGACGTTTCTCTTGTTTCGGGAGCGATCTTGGCCAATGACGGGCAAGGCACGAATATTTTGACAAGCTTGGGGAAGTTGAGCTTGACCGTAAATCCGACCAGCACCAACGCGCCGACCGGGCCAGCAACTTCTTCTCAAGAGACAGCAATACCGAGCAATACACCAGATGTAAAATCATCAACCCACCCGGACAGCGCAAAATGGTATAACAATGACAGTCCGCAATTCTCGTGGACCCTGCCATCAAATGCCACGGCGGTCAGTTATCTCATCACCGAAAAACCAGTATCAAATCCCGGACCGAATTCGGACGGACTCATATCTAAGACATCAGCCATTGACCTTGCCGACGGCACCCATTATTTCCATGTCAAGTTCAAGATAAACGGCGCTTGGGGTCCGATAGCTCATTTCCAGTTCAACATAGACACCGTGCCGCCGGAAGATTTTGAGATAAGCGTGGCTGAAACCGAAGCTAAAAATTCAAGAGATATCACATTTTTAGCCACTGATGCCACTTCTGGCATTGATTATTATGAGGTTAAAGCGGGAGAGAGAGCCGATTGGAAGACCGTAAGTCAAGAAGATGCTGGCCAGTCCTACCGTATTGAACTTGTGCGAGGCGTCAATCGTGTTGATGTGAAAGCCGTTGATCTGGCCGGCAACACGACAAAGTCATTTAAGGAAATAGAGATTGTTTCGGCCAAGGTCTCTCTAAGCGTAGGGGAGTGGTTCTCGGGTCCTTTTGACTGGCTGGTGCTGGTCATCACCAAATACGGATTGTTTATAGTGGTCATGGCCGTCCTTGTCGGGTTGGTGATGCTCATATTCAAATTGATAGAGGTCAGTTGGGAGCACATCAACAAGCGCATCAAGGCCATGGCGGTCACTAGAGCGGAAGAAAGGAAGTCCGAGCGGGTATTAGACAAGATTCTGCGAGACATGGAAAGCGAGATAAAATTCCTGAACGGCATCAGCCGACACCGCCGGCTGGGCCCGGAAGAGAAATACCTCAAATCCAAATTGGAGCAATATAAAAAGGTTCTTAAGGACTTTAAATCCTAATCCATGGTACCAGCATTACCGCCGTTTGATTTCAGCCGATTCTTCAATCTGCAAGGGATATCGAGCGGAGACGTGACCCAGGTCGTCAAAGCCGTTTTGATACTGGTCTTGAACATCTTTCTGACCACTATCTCGGTGATCAGTCAGATCATCCAGGTAGTTCTCGGTTTGATAAAATAATTTTGCGACATATTGCAGGCCTGCCTGCCGCAGGCAGGGGAGTCGGGGACCCTAAAATAACCCCTCCTAAAAGGAGGGGTTATTTTTATTATTCGGTATTCCTGGCCGGAGGTTTTCTTCTCCGATGAGGGAGAGAATTTTTTGAAAAATATTTTTTATTATTTTAATGCCTACGAGTCAAGAATCTTTAAAAAATTATTTTTTATTAACCTTATTATTGCCGGGCCAACCATTGCTATAGAATAGGTCGCATAACCTACAATGTGCGGCGTACTGTATATCCTAAAAACCAGCCCCCTTAATAAAAATGTGTCTCTGAATTATTTTATATTTAATTTATTTTTCCGTTTGTTTTGCTCTCTGTTCATCACACTTCCCCATTCCTGTTGGTATGCTAATATGTTTAAGAATTTAATTATTTAAATCCTTAAATCGTGCCCCGACTAATTTTTGACATTGAGACCATCGGCGCTGACTTTGAATCTTTGGATGCCAAGACCCAGGAGGTCCTTATGGAACAGGCCGAAACAGACGAGGAACGCCGGCTCATCCGAGAAGGCCTCGGTTTCTCTCCCCTGACCGGCAGAGTGGTGGCGATAGGTATTTTAAATCCTGACACTAAAAAAGGCGCCGTCTATTATCAGCAGCAGAATCGTGAGAAGGACGAGGAGGATGAGATAGCTCAATACATCCCTTGCAAGGACGAAAAAAAGATCTTGCAAAGATTTTGGGAGGTGGCCGGCCACTATGATCAGTTCATCACTTTCAACGGCCATACTTTTGACTGCCCTTTCATTATGGTCCGCTCGGCGATATTAGAGGTCAAGCCGACAGTGCAATTATTCCAGAATCGCTATTATGACCGGCCGCATTTGGACCTCTATGACCGTTTGAGCAACTTCGGAGCGGCCCGTTTCAAGAAACCTCTTCATATGTGGTGCCAGGCCTTCGGCATCAAAAGTCCGAAAGCCGGCGGCACTGATGGCAACGAGGTCGCTCGCCTATTCAAAGAAAAAAAGTGCCTTGATATCGCCAAATATTGTGCCGGCGATATCATCGCCACCGCCAAGCTCTTCGCTTACTGGGAAAAGTATCTCTCGGGCAAATAAAATATCCGGCTTTGCCGGATATTTTATTTAGAACATTCAGCTTTAATACGGCCGTCCGTTCGGCAAGCTCAAGATGAACGAGTAGCTTTTACTCGTTCATTCTCGGTCAGATATTGCTTTCGGAGGCGGACGGAGGTCGGGGTTATCTCCAGATATTCATCTTCGCCCATTATTTCAAGGCCTCGTTCCAGAGTGAGCCTCAAAGGCGGAGCCAGCATCACGTTTTCATCCGAACCGGCGGCTCGCATATTGGTCAGTTTTTTGCCTTTAATGGGATTAACGGTCATATCGTCGCCTTTAGAGACGTCGCCAATGACCATGCCCTCATAGACCTCGGTATTGGGGCCGATATAAAGGCGTCCGCGCTGTTGGAGGTTGTCTAGGGCATAGGCCAGGGCTTTCCCCGTCTCCTGCGAGACCATAGAGCCCACAGAGCGCTTCTTTATATCGCCGGCGTAGGGCTTAAAACCAATAAAACGGCTAGCCAAAATCCCCTCGCCTTTCGTGTCAATAATGAATTCATTGCGGAAACCCAAAAGTCCCCGAGTCGGTATTTCAAACGCCATTCGGGCCTGATTATGTCTTTGCTCCATACGGGTCATCACACCCGCTCGTTTCTGTAATTTTTGAATTACGATGCCGGATGATTCCTCCGGCACGTCAATGACCGCCTCTTCAAATGGTTCTAATTTTTCACTGTTTACTTCATGGAAGAGGACTTGGGGCTGGGAAACCTGGAGCTCATAGCCCTCGCGGCGCATATTCTCCAGCAGGATGGCGATGTGCAGTTCTCCCCTTCCATAGACCTTAAAAAAATCATTATTACTGAAATCAACTTTCAGCCCGATGTTGACCTCAAGCTCGCGCTCCAGGCGCTCGCGTATCTGGCGGCCGGTCACAAATTTGCCTTCCCGGCCCGCAAACGGAGAGTCATTGACCAGGAAGTTCAAAGAGATGGTCGGCTCATCCACGTGGATGGCTGGCAGGGGCTCTGTGTCTGGGTTGGAACAAACGGTCTCGCCGATATAGATGTCGGGGATGCCGGCGATCATCACAATATCCCCCGCCCCCACACCAAACGACCGATTGCCTTCGGCCTCAATGTCAACCCTATTCATTCCCTTGAACGTGAATATTTTATTAATTTTCCCGGTTCTGGTCTCGCCAGTTGTTTTTTTGATATAAACGGTCTGGCCGGGAGTCATAGTTCCGTCCCATACTCGGCCGATACCCAAACGGCCGAGAAATTTGTCATAGCCGAGGTTGAACGGCTGGAAACGCAACGGAGCCGAAGCATCTGATTGAGCGGCCGGCACATATTCCAATATCGTATCTAATAGCGGGTCAAGATTTTTGGCTTCCTCCTGTATATCTCTTTTAGCCACTCCATCCCGTCCGATGGCATAGACGGTCGGAAAATCCAGCTGGGCCTCGTTGGCCCCAAGGTCAATGAATAATTCCAGAAGTTTCTCATGGGTCATATCCACATTGGCGGCCGGCTTGTCTATCTTATTGATAACCACGATAGGTTTGAGGCCCAGTTCCAGAGCTTTCTTCAAGACGAATTTGGTCTGCGGCATCGGGCCTTCCTGCGCGTCAACAACGAGCAAAACGGAATCAATGGACCGCAAGACGCGCTCCACCTCCGAACCGAAATCGGCGTGGCCTGGCGTATCCACGATATTTATCTTAGTGGGCTCTCGCCCTGAGCCTGCCGAAGGGTAAATTAAAGAAGCATTCTTGGAATATATGGTAATTTGCCTCTCGCGCTCTATGTCATTTACATCCATGCTGAAATCAGCGCCTACGGCGCCGGTTTGTTTCAGAAGCATGTCGGTCAGGGTTGTTTTGCCATGGTCAACATGCGCAATGATTGCGATATTACGTATCTGCACAGTGTTAAATTATATCATGTTTAATGAAATTAAGCTAACTAAAAATCGTCCCTCAATTATTCGGGACGATTTTTAGTTAGGTACCACGTTGACCACTTTCACTATCCGACGGTCGCCATTGAAGCCGGTCTTGCGCTTGGTGGTGAATCTCACCTTGCCGGGCATAGAGGCATAGATGGTGTAATCGGAGCCGAGACGGACGCCCTGGCCGGCCAGGAATTTCGTGCCGTGCTGGCGAATGATGATACTGCCGGCATTGGCCGTTTGGCCGTCGGCGAGCTTTACGCCTAGATATTTCGGTTGTGAATCGCGGCCATTTTTAGTAGTGCCTATCGCCTTTGTATGTGCCATTTTGTCCGAGAGCGCAGCGATCGGCAACAAAATGGCATCCCGCCCTAATTTTGCCGTATCTGCCCTCCGCTACTAAAAATTTACAAAAAACTTATACTAGAGATGTAATTCGCGAGGGGCGGATAGCCCCATCCCGTTATGGGCGAAGCGAATTACTCATGGTGTCTAGCCGCAAAATTAGGGCTGGGACGCCAGACATCTCTAGCCATTAAACTTGCCTAAACATGATAGCAGATTTCAAGGAGAGGGTCAAACTTTATTACCAACGCCATGAGCGCCTTATTTTCCTCGTGTTTTGCTTAATATTGGTCATTGGCATCGGCTATAACATCGGCCGCGCGTATAGCAATCATAAGGGTGGTTCCCAGCAATCAATTTTATCTGCGGGCACGCCCACAACGAGCAAAAAACCGGCGATAACTGCGACCCCAAAAGACCCGCGGGTCGTTGTTTCTAAGGCGGCAAAATCAATGCTCTATCACTATGTTTGGTGCTCCGGCGCCAAAAACATCAAGGAAGAGAACGAGCTCTGGTTTGGTTCGGCCTCTGCGGCCGAGACGGCCGGTTATACACTAGCCGCCAATTGCACTCCTTAATAGTGGACGTTATCTCGTATACCTGGTTTATCCTCGGTTAAATAAAATATCTGAAAAATTAATACAATTAGCACTTTCATGATGAGAGTGCTAATTGTATTAAAAAACTAAACCACGGAGGACGTCGTCAGTTATTTTGTCAGTTACTTTTGATGGAAATAATGAGGTTCACTTTGAGATTGTGGCCGAGAACGATTGTTATTTGATGTTCTCCGATGTGTTTGATGTGCTCACCGTGCTCGCCCAAGTCAATCATATCGGGTTCTATCTTGAATCCCGAGACCCGAGACGCTTCTTTTGACATGTCGGCCTTGGAAACCGAGGAGAAAAGGGTGCCGGTTGGACTGGCTTTTTTCTTGAATTCAATGACCATGCCGTTTAATCTTTCAACGGCGGCATTGGCCTGTTCCTTTTCCCGAAGGCCTTGAGCTTGTCGAAGGGCTTTGAGACGATCCACTTCTTTGGTTGAGTTTTCGTCCGCGATACGCACCAATTTTCTCGGAAACAAAAAATTACGCGCATAGCCGTCGGAAACATTCTTAATGTCCCCTATCTGCCCAAAACCCTTGATATTTTGCAGTAATATTACTTTCACTAAAAAATCTTATCAAAAACTAACCTTCCCTACGAGATTGACTATATCACCCAACAAGTGTATAAATTATTAGATCGTATTCCCCAGGGAGGCCTTATGGCCAATGCCGGTATCAAGGAACGTTCTTTCGGAAGGTTGCTCGGTATCGTCGCTCTTTTCATGCTTGCGTTCTCGGCTGCACGACAGGAATTCTGCTTTTTGGCGGTTGTCATCTCGGCAATCGCTGGAGGAACTGGAGCAATCTGGGTTTCGCACCGCTGTCAGGCGTGCGGCGCGTTTCGAACCAAGGTCGTTCAGGAGTGCGTCCCCGCAACCATCTATGCTCCAACTTCTTGGAGCCGTCGCGTTCACTGCTTCGCATGTGATTCCGACAATCCGCTTCCGACGAGATGGGACAGGGATGGCTTTCAGACCCCACTTCTGTGACACGGCCCGCATGGAGCCCGCGCGTTTATTTACCCCCGCTCCGCGCGGGCTCTTGTTTTATTTGAGTATGTCCACTGCTTTCTGGAGTTGTGGGTCCTTGGCCGGGTCGCCGATAGTCAGTTCCTCCTTTTCTTTATCGGACAATTCTACTTTGACATCGGGGGTGATGCCGGATTCGGAGATATTGACGCCGGCTGGTGTGAACCATCTAGCGACGGTTATCTTCAGCGACGCTCCATTTGATAGATTCTCCAGTTCCTGGACCGAACCTTTGCCGAAAGTTTTCTCTCCCACAATGCGAGTCCGGTTATTGTCGTGCAATGCGCCGGCCAATATCTCCGAGGCGGAGGCCGAACCGTTGTTGACCAGAATGACCGCTGGATATTTTTTAAGCTGGCTTTGGCCGTCGGAGGTGAAATCGTTCTTGGCTCCGTTGCCGAAGACCTCGCTGACCACGAGCTTGCCGCTGTCCACGAAATAACCGGCCAAGTTGATGGCAGAATCAAGTAATCCTCCCGGGTTATTGCGCAGGTCAATGATGAGCGAATCGGCGTCAGATTCCAGTATCTCTTCGGAGGCCTTTTTGAAGTCCGCCTCCACGTTCTGGGTGAATCCGTATATCTGGACATAAGCGATATTTTGCGCTCCGCCGGTTGGCGGACTTTCCAGCATCTTCCAGTCAACGGCCGGGACTTTGATGATCTCGCGGGTCAAGGTTATGTCTCTGGTATCGCCATCGTCCGGCGGGGCGATGGTAAGAGTAACCCTAGTGCCGGGCCGGCCTCGTATCAAGGTCACAGCCTCCTCTAACGACATGCCGGCGGTGGACTTGGCATCTATTTTCATTATCCGCTCCCCGGCCTTGATGCCGGCCCTGGCGGCAGGCGTGTCTTTAATTGGAGCGATTACGGTGATAATGTTGTTCTTCAAGCCAAGCTCCATGCCCACCCCACCGAAGGCGCCGGATATCTCCTCTTGGAACTTCTTATTGGTGCTTGGTTCAAAGAAGACCGTATATGGGTCGCCGACCGCGTCAACCATGCCGTCAATGGCCCCGTAGACCATTTTTTGATAGTCAAGTTTACCTTGGTCCACGTATTTGGCCTCAAGAAACTGCCAGGCCTTCCAGAAATCCGAGAAATCAATCTTTTTGACCTTACCTTCGTCCTGGTTGATGAGCTCTTGAGGAATGTTCTTAAGGCGGCCGGCTTGTTCCTTGGAATAAAAAATACCTCCGGCAAAACCGGCTGCGATAGAAACTATTATCAGTATTGGAAGTAGCTTTTTACCTAAAGCCATATTTCTTGAGATATTTTAGATAATCAAAAATATGTTGTCTGGTCTGGACGTTGAACAAGGAGTCCAACATCCCGAAACGTCCTCTGGAGTGGCGATGATGATAGTGATACATCCGGGCCGTCGGATAATAAACGACCTGGTATCCATTTTCCCAAAACCTTCTCGGCCAGTCAACGTCGCTCATGTATAAGAACAGTTTCTTGTCCATCGGCCCGACTTTCTTAGCCGCCGCCATTGAACCCATCAAGGCCGAACCGCTTAGCCAATCGGCCGGGCATGGCCGGGTCAGGTCCTTATCTTGCATTTTGAACCGCTCTATCGCCTTTCGGCCAAAGGGCAGAATGCCCAGAGGCGTTCGTCTATATACGATGTCCAGAGGACTGTAATATCTGAAGCAGGATTGCTGAATTGAACCGTCAAGATTCAATAGTTGAGGGCCGATAAGACCGATCTCGGGGTGGTGTTTCAAATGGCCGTACATATTCTCTATGCTATCCGGAAGAGGCGTTATATCGCTGTTCATTATAAAGAAAGCGTCACCTTTCGCGGCCATGACCCCTTCATTGACCAGCCGGGTATAACCGACGTTCTCTTTAAAGGGGATATACCGTATCCCCGCGAACTCCTCGGTCGCCACATTGCCACTCTCCACGCTCGCTTCCGAATCGGCCACGATGATCTCATGATCAAAATCCGGCCTCAACGTCCGTTTTAAGGTCTTTAAGCACAAGCGCAACAACTCCGGCTGCTTATAATTGACAATTATGATAGAAAGCATAAATTCGGATTTCGTGCTTCGGATTTATTTTGACGGGACAGGTGTCGGCAATGGTCCGCCATAGAGAATGTTCTGGAAAAACTGCTTGATGCCGTCAAAGTTGCCGCCGTAAGGGAGGAGGATGTAGAGGCCGGCGGAGTTCTTAGCGTCGTATAGAAGATTATTATTGGTTATCACAAAACGGTTTATCTTGCTGAAGTCAACGGCGCTTGCCAATTCCAGGAACTGATTGATGTCAAAGACCCCGATATCGGTGGAGATGTCTTTCCGTATCATGTTGAAGATATTGAACGTCTTCACTGGCTCGTTCAAAAGGTCCAAGGCCAGTAATTTGTCTTTGATGGCGAAGATTATCTGCTGTTGGCGCTGGGAGCGGTCAAAATCACTGGATGAATATCGGGAGCGGGCGTAGTAAAGCGCATCCTGCCCGCTAAGATGGTTGGGCCCGGCCGGCAGATGGAACTCATAACCCCATTGCTGGGCTTCGGTGAATGGTTTAGCCAGAGTGATGTCAATTCCGCCGAGTGAGTCAATTATCTCCTGAAATGACGAGAAGTTGAGGACGACGACCTTGTCTATATATACGCCCGTGATCTGGGAAAACTTATTTTTGACGAAAGTCAGCGGGTCGGATGAGTGATAGTATCCGTACTCATAGACCACATTCACCTTATCGGTCTTTTTATCACTGATTATGACCTCTAAGTCGCGCGGGACAGAGACCAAAGAAGCGGAGCCGGTCTTTTTGTCGTAACTCAATATCTCAATGGAATCGGTCAGAAGAGGTCCGCTGTCCTGGGCATCGGGGTCATCCATGCCCCGCGCGCCTAGGATGAGCACGTCCAGCCGGTCGGATTCTTTTCGGGGCATGATGTAATTGTCATCCGGCGTCGGGGCCGGCGCGGTGATCCTGTTCCATAATCCTCTGTTCTCCACTCCGATTGCGTTCTTCAGCGAGGCCAGCCAGGCAACCGCAACAACGCCGGCCAATACAAAGCCGACCTTGAAAAGTCGTTTTTTATTATTTGAAAAATCCATGAATAGCTGAAGGGGACGTTTTGGCGGATAAAAGTATCGCTCGTCTTTTTTTGAGCATTTTCGGCAGACCCTTGATGAAGACGGGTAGTTCTTTCAGGACGGCGGGTTCAAACAATATCGCATATCCGAGCACCTCCACCTCGCGCCAAAGTATATACGGGAGGTCCTTCAGGATGTTAATTATATAGTCATTCTTGACTCTCGTCCAGCGGGTATTGCGCCATTCCAAGCGGCGTTTTCTGATGGGCAGTTGTCTGCGAATGTTCACTCTCGGAATGTATTGCCACCAGTAGCCATGGGTATGGCTTTTGGTGGTGCCGCGATCATGCCAAGCGATGACGGACGGCTCATAGACCTGTTTCCAGCCGGCTAAGTGGACGCGCCAGGCCACATCTAGGTCTTCCCCGTACCAAAAAATGTCTTTATCCGCGATTTCGCCGGAAACACGAATACTTTCCAGCGCTTCACGTCTGAATACTGGCACCGCGCCTTCAACTCCGAATATCTCACGCGGTTCATTGAATTGCCCGGTATCTTTTTCACCGTGGCCGATATTTGATATCCGACGCGAGCGGTGAATCAGGAATCCGGTCGTATCGATTATCTTTTGTTCCAGTTTCACATGGTCGCCGATGTCATACTGATATATCTTTGCCTGAAGAGCGCCAATATTTTTACCCGCCTCCATGACCGCAGTGGCATTCTTTATGAAATCCCTGTCCAAAATAACGTCAACGGAAAGAAAAACAACATATTCGCTGTTTGAATGTCTCAAAAGTTCTTCCTGGCCAGGCCACATACCAAGATTAACTTTACTTTTAGTAAAGTTAATCTTGGTAAACCCTAAATCCGAAGCACGAAGCACGAAATCCTGAATTATTTTTTTTGTACCGTCAGTTGAGCCATTGTCCAGAATATTCAGTTCCATCTCTAATTCGCGCGAATTAGAGATGATGGATTGATTCAAGACCGATTCCAAGCAATGAGAAATATATTTCTCTCCGTTCAGAACGACTAGATTTACAGAGATTTTATTCATATCATTCATCTATTTCCCTCATCCCTCCTCTTCTCTAATTCGTGCGAATTAGAGAAGAGGAGGCCGAAAGTAACCGTGAACAAGAGCAAGGCCCGCTCGTCAAATATCGCCACATCGGTCATTAAATAGGCCAACACCCAGGGAATAGTTATAAGCAATGCTCCCGCGTACACCTCTTTGATAGTACCCTTTGTTTCTATAAAATTGTGGTATAACTTGCGAATGATAAGCCAAATTAGATATAAAAGAGCCAAAAAAGCAAACATGCCCGTTTCAGCCGCTATTTGGACGTAAAGATTGTGAGCTGATGAGCCAGCCCGGGCCAGTTTTATATCCTGACCCAACACGACCGGGAAATTGCCTATACCGACGCCCAGCAGCGGTTTCTGTCTGATAGATTCCCATGAGGCCTTCCAGATGGCGATACGGGCGGCATTGGACGTCTCGCCGAGGTCAAGCACTGAACGCAAACGGCGCTGGAGAAGAAGGGCGTCCGGCTTTGACAGCAAAAACTGGGGTGAAGCGGCTATCGGATAAGCAACACCGAACAATAATATGAACAGCCCAAGGTAAGCGGCAATACCCGAAAAAACCCTCTTTCTATCCTGGGGTGTTTTTTTATATTTTAAGAATAATAATATCAGCAAACTCCACAAAATGGCTCCGGCGCCGGCCAACCACATCCCGCGCGTCCCAGACAGAATTACCATCAAAAATAATAGGCCGACAGAAAGCGCCTTTGCTCGAACTGACCTGAATATAGCGAATACAGCCGGCAAGCCAAGCAATAGGAATATAGGAAAGGAGTGGGAATCAGGAAAAAGCGAGAATACTCTCAAAGAAAGCTGGTCTCCGTAATAGGCAAACCAGGTATTGCCGACGTGGGTTGCGATGTAGGACCACTGTTCGCCGAATTGTCTTAACTGTATCCCCTCGCCCCAGACCCTCATGAATTGGTAAATATCCATAAGATAAGTAGAGATGACCTGAACCACGCCGACCAGGGCCACTATTAAAGTCGGAATGGCGATGTTTTTGATCAATCGTTCGGAAAATTCTTTAGTTTTTGACAGATACCAAATGACGACCCCCGTCAAAGACGCGTTTAGAAAATAGATTATTCTTTTTATCGCGATTATCTTATCGTCCGCCGCAAAAACAGATAGGCAAGCCAGCGCTAATAGTATTATGAATGGCACTGAAACTTTTCCATATAAATTAACTTTATATTTTGATATTTGTGCCTTGAGATCATTTAAAAATTTAAAATTAAAAATTAAAAATTTAAGGAATAAGATTCCTGAAAATATTCTCCATTGATTGAAATTGTCAAAAGTGGCAGTCAGCGGGATGGCTATAAAAAGCGGTATACACCGCACGAAAAATATCAGGCCGTCCTCTAGTGGAGCTATGATGAGATATAGGGCGAGAGCGATGGTTTCATATAACACAAGCGAACGCGGCAAAACATCGCTTACGACCAAACCAAAAAAAATCAGGTGTAGAGCAAATGCGATGTTAAGTTTGGATATTTTCATGTCGTGAGGTCTTTGACCGTATCCAGCCAGCGGTCGGCGAATTTTTTCCAAGTGTATCTTTCGGCAAATCTTCGGCCTTGGGTTTTAATATCGTCTATCTTATCTTTATCAGTTAGAGCCAGCCGGATGGCATCGGCAATGTCATCCGGATCGCTGGACTGGGCATAAAAGGCATATTCGCCGAACAATTCATGGCCAAGGGCATTATCAGCCACGACCGAGGACACTCCGTAGGTTAACGCTTCCAAGGGCGGCAATCCGAACGCCTCATGGTCCGAAACATAGACCAGCACCCTTGCTCCGGCGTAGTAATCCGCCAGTTCCTCATCCGTTACGTAATCTCTCCGGGTAATCGCCGCGCGGCCTAATTTTTCGTTGGTCCTGTTAATTAAACCCGCGATGATCGGCGTCTCGTACTTATCCGGTCCGATAACGACAAGTTTCAAGTCCTTGAATTCTTCTTCGGCCGCCAGTGTTTTGAAGGCCAGCATCGTTTCCCTCAAATGTCTTCGCGGAAATGCTTGCCCGACATATAATATGTATTTTCCATTTTCCATTTTCCATTTTCCATTCTTGGAAGCTGAACTGCTAAAATCAACGCCGAGGTGGTTCACCATGATACGTCTTTCGTCTATTTCATACAGTTCAGCGATGTTTTTCTTTGATGATTCCGAAATGGCTAATATTCGGGTGGCGAATTTTGCCGACCACTCTCCAAAGATACCATAGGCCAATCGGTAGCGGAAAGGCAGTTTGCCGTCATGGCTCTCGTAATACACGTCCTCGGTTAAGAGGACCAGCGACTTACCGAAAGCGATAATCGGTAGCATGTAATTGGGCCAAAACATCAGGTCTAACTCCTCAAACCACAACTTCATCGGCAGCAAGGCATAGTAGTAAAAAGGGAAAAGGCGATTTGGGAATCCCGGCACGGGCGTCGTTTTTTTTTCAAATATCGGTGCGTTCAAAAATGGCATATCCGGAATCTTGTCTTTGAAGTACAGAATAACCTGATATTCCTTCTCCAATTCCGGCCTAGAAGCTATTTCTTCCAGTAATTTTACAATAATTCTACCGATGCCCCACATCGGGTTCTTCCCTTCAATAGATTCGCACTCAATGCCGATGCGTTTTACCTTTGGGTCCGGCAGTTTACCCATCCGGCCGAAATAGAAATCAAACACTCCTTTTAAAACAGCCAGCGACTCGGTCGGCTTGTGGCCGAATAGAATCTTTGTCAGTTGTTTGCCAATCACCCAACCGCTCCAACACCAAACAAGGACCTTGATATACCACGGCCCGTTTTTATGGTTAAAGTATAACGCATTGCGATAATGATACCGCAGTAACGCGGGTATCCCCAGAAGTTTTGTGGACGCCGAAACGCCGTGATGAACTAAGGGCTCAGTCAGAAAAGTTATAGGTACTTCTTTTTTAGCAGCTCGCACCGAATAATCCGTGTCCTCAAAATATAAAAAGTAATTCTCATCAAAATATCCGATCTTTTCAAAGACAGATTTATGGATGACCATTCCCCCGCCGATGGCGTAACGAACAGGAGATTTTTTGTTCAGACCTGGTCGGCGGTCTTTAATATAACGGTGTCCGTGGCTTAATCTCGCTTTAAGCCACTGAAGATGGCCACCCATAGCGATACCCTCTTTGTTTTCATCCATCGGCAAGCCGATGATACCCTGATAACTCGCAAGGAGTATCCTTAGTTTCTCAATAAAATTACTCTCAACCCAAGTATCGTTGTTCAGAAGCACGACCCAGTCCGTTCCCAATTCAAGTGACTTTTTAATACTGGCGTTGGCGCCGCCTGAAAATCCAAGGTTTTTGCTTCTGATGAGGTGTGAGCTTAAAGATCGGCTGGCTAGCCATTCCTTCAGTTTAGCAAAATCAGACAATTCCGAATCATTATCTATGATAACTACCTCAAAATCTAAGTCGCCCTGTTTTTTTAATGACTCTAAGAGTTTTATTGTCTTCTCGGCGCCATTGAAATTGATAGTGCTGACAGTGATTTTCATCCGCTTATCCTATCAAAAAATGCCGGTTTTTTCAACCTAAAACCGACGTTACAGTCGGTTTTAGGCAACTAGTTTTGAAATTGCCTCGCGGAACTTATTAGATGAGAATTTGGCGGCATGGGATTTTATAATTTCAGAATTGTATGTGGGATAATTCTCATTGAGACGGCGAACAGCGTCATCCAGGCCTTCCGGTATCGGGTCGTCAAAGAATTCGCCGGTCATGCCTTCTACAACGGTTTCGGTCGCTCCGCCTTTTCGCAGAGCGATGATTGGTTTGCCGTAAGACATGGCCTCAACGGCAGTAAGGCCGAAATCCTCCTCTTGAGGCATTATAAAGGCCCTGCAGGCAGCGTAATACGCCGAAACAGAGACATCATCCAGTCCGCCGAGGAATGTTATGTTCTTGCCCGCCATATGCTGAAGTTTTTTGCGCTCCGGCCCATCGCCGATAATAACTAGTGGGTAGCCGATCTTATTGAACGCCTCAATCGCAATGCCCACATTCTTATGTGGAAAAAGGCGGGAAACAATCAAATAATACTCCTCCTCTAATTCGCGCGAATTAGAGGAGGAAGGTTTTGGTACAGATTTATTTATTGTGACTGGTGGATATACTATTCGACTGTCGCGCCTGTAGTATTTTTTTATCCTGTCAGCGACGGTCTGGGATATAGCCACGAACTCCGTCGGCCGCTCGGCGGCTGATCTGTCCCAGAGCCGCAGGAGATGCTTCCCTACGGAATTTTTAAAACCCAAAGACCAAAATCCAAAATATTGTGCTCTGGACCCTGTGTTTTGTACTTTAGCGTTCAGGTCCCAGATCTGGCGGGTCGGGCTGTAGCAGTAACAGATATGCCTGGTGGTCGGACGCAAAACCAGTCCTTTTGAAAAAATAACCGACGATGACAGCACAATATCAAAATCAGACAGATCCAATGACTCGATGGCGGCCGGCATGAGTGCGGCTGCTAGCCGATAGTACTTGACCACTAACGGAAATTTCTGCAGAAAACTTGCGCGGATATCAGCACCAGGTAAGATCTGTCTGGTAAATTTTTCATCATAAAAAAGCGTATAGATGGGCGCCTGCGGGTATATTTTATGCAGCTCAACCAAAACCCTTTCTGCTCCGCTCATATCCCTTATCCAATCATGGACCAATGCCAACTTCATCGCAGAAATATAGCATTTTTGTGCTTTTTTGGCTAGTTATCTCTTGGCCATTACGTTCTTTTTGTAGGCATCCAGATTTTCCAAAACTATGCCGGTACCGCGGGCAACGCAGAAAAGCGGGTCGTCGGCGATGCGGGCCGGCACGCCGGTTATCTTGGTGATGAAAGCGTCAATATTTTTCAATAGCGCTCCTCCGCCGGAGATGATGATGCCTTTGTCCATGATATCGGAGCAAAGCTCGGGCGGAGTGACCTCTAGCACGCCTTTGATTATCTGGACTATCTCGCGAAGCTGTTCGTGCATGGCGTCGGTTATCTCGTTTGATCCCACTTCAATGGTCTTCGGATAACCGCTGGCCAGATCGCGACCGCGGATGCTTATCTTTTCCTCCGTTGTTTGCTTCATGGCGCTGCCGATGTTTATCTTGATTAGTTCGGCTGTGCGCTCGCCGATAGCCAGTCCGTGCTTTTTTTTGATGTAGTCAACGATGGCCAGGTCAAGCTTGTTCCCGCCGACGCGGACCGATTGGGCGCTGACGATGCCGCCGAGGGAGATGACGGCCAGTTCCGTGGTACCTCCCCCGATGTTAAGTATAATATTGCCTGACGGGCTGTTGATGGGTATCTTGGCGCCGATGGCGGCCAGGACCGGCTCTTTGACTAGGTACACGGCCTTGGCTCCGGCCGCCAGAGCCGCCTCTATCACTGCCCGGCGTTCAGTGGAGGTGATGCCCGCCGGCACTGAAATAAGCACTTCCGGTTTCATGAACGACAGAAAACCGCCTGCTTTTTTGATGAAGTATTTGAGCATCGCGCCGGTGACGCGATAGTCCGCGATCGCCCCGTCCACCAGCGGACGGGAGACGACGATGCTTTCCGGCGTCCGGCCTATCATTTCCTTGGCGCCGTTGCCGACTGAAAGTATCTTATTGTCCAGGACAGAGATGGCGACAACCGACGGCTCATTGATAACTATCCCCTTTTGAGGAATAAAAACGACCGTATTGGTAGTGCCTAGATCAATTCCTATGTTTCTCATTTTATAACTTGCTGACCGCACGGCTTCCCTCCTTAGGTCGGGATCAAGCCGGCTCTTGTCCGAGCTCCTTCGTTAAAAGCTCCGCTTGCTCCTCAATGTATGTCTATACATATCGTCGCAACCCTCGCTTTTGCCTCGGATTCGGACAAGTCAGCTGCGTTCTAATCACCGCCATATTATATTCTATAAATCAAATAGTCGCAAGACAATTAAATGCTAGAAAGTAACCCAACATTATGCTATAACAATTTCCTATGACCAGAAATGCTCGGCGGGCCATCTTTTTTCTGGCGACAATTATTTTTCTGGCCGTGGGCTACACGGCCATTCTCTATGCCCAAGGATACCGATATGACTTTGTCCAAGCCCGCTTTTCCCGCACCGGAGCCGTTTCTCTGCGAGCCAATACCCAGGCCAACGTCTTCGTGGACGGCGTTAAGAAAGACACCACCTCATTCATAACCAATTCAGCTAGTGTCAGTGGGCTCCTGCCCGGCGTTTACACGGTCAAAGTCCAAAAAGACGACTACTCAAAATGGCAAAAGAAAGTCACTGTCCAAGAGGGCTACGTTCAGGATTTTCCGCACGTAATTCTGCTTCCCATGGCCGGCACTGACCGCGAGAATGTGATGGGGGAAATAAAGGAATTGCTGTATCCGGCGGTTCCGTCTCCGAAGCCAACTGTCACTCCGATTCCGACTGTCACCAAAACACCAAGACCGTCACCAACCCCAGCACCGACACCGGACATCACAGGGCCGTACTACATCGATAAAAAGACATTGTTCATCAATTCCCCGGATGGACCGATATCCGTCGCCACAGGCGTGAGCGATGCGTTCCGCTCACCGGACGGCCAGAAACTTATCTGGTTTGTCGGCAATCAAGTGTGGCTCTATTGGCTGAATGACCAGAACGAACAACCGTTCCATAAGGCCGGCGACATCGCCGTAATAGGCCGTTTCAGCCAGCCGATCAAAGCCATCTCCTGGTTCAGGGGCAATGCTCATATAGCCGTGGATGCGGACCTGCCCGGCCAGGGCACTTTCAAAGTGATAGAAATAGACACCCGCGGCGGGCAGAATATCATCTCGTTATAAATCAAAATCTCCCGAGATGGGAGGTTTTGATTTGGTTTATCGCTTACTCCATTGTGGCGCCTTCCTTGCTTTTTTGAGGCCGTATTTGCGACGTTCTTTGACACGCGGGTCGCGGGTCAGGAGGCCGGACTTCTTGAGCTTGCGGCGGAAATTGGCGTCAAACTGGATGAGGGCGCGGGCGAGGCCGTGCTTTACGGCATTGGCCTGGCCGGAGATGCCGCCGCCGCGGACGATGACGGTGGCCTTGAATCGGTTCAATGACTTGAGCTTTCGGAGCGGCGACTCCAGGATATGCTGGAGATTCACGTCAGTGAAGTAATCAGTGTAGTTCTTGCCGTTCACGGTGACCAAGGCCTTGTCATCCTCGGCCGCGTCGGTGGATTTCTTGGTGAACAAGCGAACCTGGGCGATGGCCTCCTTGCGTCGGCCTACAGCCGGAAAATATTTCTCTTTTCCGTTCTTGGTCTCCAACTCGCTTTCAGGGATAACCACTTCTACATCATCGGAGTCCATCGGCAACACGGGCTGTTCAGCCACCGGCAAAGCTGGTTTTTTCTCCTTCTTAATTTTTAATGATTTCTTGATAGCCATATTATTTGAACTTCAAATGCTGGATGACCTTATCGCGGGAACGATTGACCGGCAACATCCTATACACAACACGGCGCAACACTTCGCGCGGGTCTCTGGCCCAAAGCTCCGATAAGGAACGGGTCCTGATGCCCCCGTGGTAGCCGGAATAACTGTGATAGACCTTCTGGTTGAACTTATCACCGGTGAACTTGGCCTTGTCCAGGTTTTTCACGACAACATCAAGCTCGGCCATTTTGTTGGGCGTATATGATGGCAAATGTTTACCTCGCAAAGCCGTGGCCGCCTCTGTCGCTATCCTCCCCAATGCTCTGCCAGTTGCATCAATTTCGTAATTCATAATGCGAATCTACAAATTTATACGAATGCCGCGAATTCTTGATTGTATTTGTGTCATTCGCATGTCATTCGTAGATTAGTATTACTTGGTTAATTCAACCAACGCCATTTCTGCTCCATCACTTTTTCTTTGGCCCAAACGGATAACACGGGTATAGCCGCCCTTGCGCTCAACATATGATCCGGCTATCTCGTCCATCATTTTCTTAACGGCCTTCTCGCCCAACTGCTTGGCCAGCTCTCGGCGAGCGTTAAGATTTTGGCGCTTGGCCAAAGTGATGAGGCGGTCCATGTGCTTGACCAATGATTTGGCCTTGGCCTGGGTGGTCTCAATGCGGCCGTGGTCTACCAATGCGGTAGCCAACGCTTTGTATAAAGCATTGCGCTGGATGGTCTCACGTCCGAATTTTCGGTGATTACCTCTTTTCATTAGCTTGTTAGCTTATCAGCTTTCTAGTTTTTAGGTTTTTTTAGCCAGCTAGGAAGCTAGTTCCTATTTCCTAGATTTCTTTGTTCTAGCTTCTTTCTTAGCTGGCTTTTCAGTGATTTCTGGGACTTCAACTTCCGACACCACCTTGAACTGGTCTATCAATATTTCAGCTGCTTTCTTCAGGGCCGCTTCCGGTTCAATGGAGCCGTCTGTCTCAACTTCCATCGTTATTTTGTTGAAATCTATCCTTTGGCCGACCCGGACATCCTCGATCTTGAAATTGACAAGCTTGATGGGCGAGAATATCGCATCCACGGCAATGACGCCGATGGCCAGCTTTTCCTTCTGCCGCTGTTCAACAGGCACGTAACCGACGCCTTTTTCAATGTCCAGTTCCATAGAGAACTCTGTTTTCTTCTCAGTGATGGTGGCGATGTGCTGGTCGGTATTGATGACCTCCACATCAGAAGTGGTCTTGATGTCGGCCGCCGTGACCTCGCGTTCACCCTTAACGTCCAGAGTCAGCTTAACCGGACCGTCGGAGTAGAGTTTGCAGCGTATCTTCTTGATGTTAAGGATTATCTCTATCACATCCTCAAGCACGCCGGGCATGCTGGAGAACTCATGGTCCACTCCTTTTATCTTGACCGAGGTGATGGCGGCTCCTTCCAGCGAGGAAAGCAATACGCGCCGAAGCGGATTGGCAATGGTCGCGCCATAGCCCGGCATCAGCGGCCCGATCTCAAAGACGGCCTTGTTCTCGCCCTTGCTCACCACTTTCACTTGTTCCGGTAACTGTATCATTTTTTAGCTTATAGCTTATAGAATTTTAGGTTGTTAGATTTGATCTCTAACCTCCTATCATCCTAGAACCTATTACCTAGAATAGAATTCTATAATGGCTTGGATATCGCCCGTACCTACGCCGCTCTCTTCCGGCGTGGTCTGGCCTTTCACGGTGGCGGTCATGGCTTGTTTGTCTACGGACAACCAAGCTGGCGGCTCGTACGCGGGAAGCCACTGCGGGACCAAGTTCATGAAAAAGGGGCTCTTCTTGCTGCCCTCGCGGACCGAAATGATATCGCCTATCTTCACCGTATATGAGGGGATGTTTACCTTGCGGCCGTTGACCAGGATATGGCCGTGATTGACCAATTGGCGGGCCTGGTCGCGGGACTGGCCGAGGCCCATCCGGAAGACCACGTTGTCCAAACGGTGCTCCAGAGCATTCAGGATGAGACCGTAAGGTTCTTTCTTACTTTCCACGGCCGCTTTGACGTAGTTCTTGAACTGCTTTTCAAGCAGGCGGTAGATGTTTTTTATCTTCTGCTTGGATTTCAGCTGTTGGCCGTATTCGGATGATCTGCGCGAGGGCTTCTGGCCGTTCATGCCCGGCGGATATGGTTTCTTGGTAATAGCCGTTTTGCCGGCAAGCGAACGCGCCCCCTTGATGAAAAGGCGTTCTCCCAGCCGTCGTTCTATTTTTTCTCTTGGTCCGGTATAGCGTGCCATAACGATTTTATCTGCGAGGAGTTGCGAAGCAGACGAGCAGTTATAAAACTCGTCACCCCCTCCTTTTTATCTTTATATTAAATGAAAAACTGTGTTATTATAATCTATTTTTGTATTATTGTCCATTCGTATATTCATGATAAAAGGAGGGGGTAAGCGACTGTCGCCAATCGCTTACGCTCTTGGACATTCGCTTATACCCTTCTTGGTTTTGGCCGTCTGACTCCATTGTGGGCCACTGGGGTCTTGTCTTGGATGGCCAGGATGTTAAGGCCCGTGCCGGCCAGTCCTCGGATAGCCGATTCGCGGCCTGGCCCGACGCCCTTTACCACTATTTTGATATTGGTCAGATTATATTTCTTTGATTTCTCCACCACATCCTTGGCCACCATGTTCGCCGCATAAGGAGTGGACTTCTTTGAACCCTTGAAACCGAGCAGTCCGGACGATGACCAGGCGATTATCTGGCCCTTGTTGTCGCCGATGGCGATAAGCGTATTGTTATATGAAACGTTTATGTGAGCCACGCCGTTCAAGACCTGCTTCTTGGAAGAAACGGCTTTTTTCGGAGTAGGCAAAATTTCCGGCTTGGCTTCGGCCTCCTGGACAACTTCCTCCGATTTGTCTATCAATTGATTTTTCCCCATTTGCTTGTTCGCTAATGGCTAATCACTAGTGGCTATTTTTACGTTTTCTCACTAGCTGATTTGCGCCCTGAACCCATCGTCTTGCGGACGTTGCCTCGCAAGGTGCGGGAATTGGTCTTGGTCCGGCCGTGGATAGGCAGACGGCGGGCATGGCGGACGCCCTTCCAGGTGCCAATCTCCTTCAATCGCTTGACGTTTTGGCTGATCTCGCGGCGCAATTCGCCTTCTATCTGATAACTGGCCTCGATTATTTTTTGGATCTTATTCAGCTCATCGGCGGAAAGGTCCTTGGCTCTTTTATCGGCGCTGACCCCAGCCGAACGCAAGATGACCTTGCTGGCCGAATGGCCGATGCCATACAAATACGGCAGAGCGTACTCTATCTTCTTATTATCCGGAATTGTGACACCTAATATGCGGGGCATTTTAGCTTATTAGCTTATTAGCTTTCTAGCTTTTAGGTTTTTCCTAATCATCTAGTCAGCTAGGAAGCTAGTATTCAGCCCTGACGTTGCTTATGCTTCGGGTTTGTGCAAACGCAGTACAGCCGGCCCTTGCGCCGGACCAGTTTGCAGTTGTTGCACATCCTTTTTACGCTTGCCCTTACCTTCATCGTAGCCATTAGCCATTAGTTTTTAGCCATTAGATTCTAAATTCTAGTGGCTAAGTTCTAGTGGCTAGTTACGGTATACTATCCTTCCCCTTTTGCCGTCCGGAGACAGCTCTAGGGTTACCTTGTCGCCTATCATCACCTTTATGTAGTTCATCCGCATCTTGCCGGCCAAATAGGCCAACACTTCACGGCCATCATCAAGCTGGACCTTGAATTTCGTGTCCGGTAGGGCCTCAATGACGACCCCGTTCACCTTAACTTTTTGTAGGTTTGATTCGCTTACCACCTGGAAAAAATAAGCCGCCTGTGGGGGCGCTTTGATTTACGGGGGCCGCCACTTAATAATCATGGCTTGTCCCGTACATAACTTGCTTATGTAGCGGGATTCCTACTGTCTAGTATATTATACCTTTCAGCTCCTTAATATTAGCAAACCTTGCAAACCTTGTCAAATAAAAATGGCGGAGGATATTTCACCTCCGCCCCATGGATTGCCTGATGTTGCAACAGCGCACTGGAGTGAACGCAGCTCGAGGTTATCTTACTGCGCCTAGTGGCTATGGTATCATAAATTTTTAAAAAGTAAATAGCGGGGACTTTCGTCCCCGCTCCGTGGTGAAGGGAGGGACACCGGGATCGGCCCAAGGTTACCTAGCATCGATCTGGCGAACCGAGCAGAACCTGTCCGAGCCTCCATTTTTATTATATACTATTTTAAAACTTTTGTAAATAAAATGCCGGGTACTGGTGTACCCGGCCCGTGGTTCAAATCAACATAGGACAGACCAAAGAGATTCAGTGGAGCTTACGATGCTCGGCCCTTTTTGTTTCTGAAAAATCCTTTCGTTCTGAGGTGAAACGTCCGGAGCGGGGTGTGTCCTGCTCCGGACCCGTGGTCAAGCGGGGTTTAGAATGTCGTGACGGTCCGCGTTACGATGGGACGCAGTGGACTAAACGAGACCCGGAGGCACCGCATGCTGTTGACTAGTCAGCCAACAATGTGATGGTCTCGATGAAATACCCTTACCATACGTAACGAAGAGATGCTAGCATATCATTGACTTTATGTCAAGCATGCTATCTACTGACGGTAATATGGACTTTTTCGGAATTTTTGGGGACACTGCGGACCCAGACCGGCGAGAGGAGGACATTGGCCGAGGTGATGTTGGGCACGGATTTCAAATACGACTCTATCTGGGCCTGCTTTTTCCCTAACAGGTCAGACAGTATCTTCTTTTCGTCCACCTTGGCGAAGCCGGGGCCAGACACGGTCACGGTCATCCGCAGAATGTTGGAAACAGGGTCAAAAGAGATATCGCTGTAATTGACGGTCAATTTCTCGGCCACGACATCAAGGTTATATTTATTGGCAACGTGGCCGGAGATGAGTTGCTTGAGATCCTCTTCTTTGAAACCGGCTGTCTTGAGCGTCCCGTCAAGCGACATCGTGAAAGTATCGGCCGCGTCATCGGGCAGGGCCGTTGATTCGGGCGGGGCGATGGATATGTCCGCCTCATTTATAATCTTGAGGCCGGCCGTCTGGACTTTCGTCTCATCGTTTATGAGCTGTCTAAGCTGGACCGTGAGCAGGTCCTTTGCTTTTTCAAAGTCGTCGGCTGTGACCACAGTCGCCTTGCCGCTGGTCCCGCCCCGCATGGCTGATTTGGAAGCGCCGGTAATGTTCTGATATTTGGCCGTATTTCCCTGCTCTTTAAAAGCGGGAATGGTAAAATCGCCGGCTGGAACGTTATAGTCCGACCCTATCTTGTCGGCGATGACCTGGACCTCCGTAGTGCCGGGCGTGGAGGTGTTTTTTGCCGCTGGCACAGTCACGGTCAATAAGCTGCGGAAAATGTGGCCGTCAGACGACTGGAAGCGGGTGGTGGCGATGAGCGGCTGGGCGGCAGAAGTTTTGTTGTAGAGAGTGATGGACCCGCGGGCTTTTTGAGCGACATCCTTGGAACCGGTGGCGTTGAAGGTCTGGGAGACCGATTTTTGGATGACGAAGGTCTGGCCGGAAAGTTTCAGGCCGGCCGTGTCCACTGAAGCAACGGATTCCGAGGCGGTAGCCGTTATTTTGAAATTAAGGTCAGTAACAGCCGGTTTAATCAGCACCTGGGCGCTGCCGGTGGTTAAATAGATAAGGGCGCCGGCCAAGACCACTCCCCCTCCGCCGAACGTGTAGATCAGTCGGCGCTTGCGCGGCATTACAGCTCCCCACCTTCTGATGCTTAATTTGCCGACTTTCGATTTCCATTCGGCTACGGGCTCGGCAGTTTCCGACCAAACCTGTTCAATCCCTTCGTCGTCATTCTCTGCGGTCTCGTATTGACGGTTGACCGGAACAGAAAATCCTTTTTCTTTTACGGCCGAAACCTTTATATTGTATTGCTCTCCTTGTTCAATCAGTTCTGATGGAACTTGACCGTAAAAATTTTCTATCTCATTGACCATATTGACCGGAGCGGAACGGATAGCCGTTTTTTTAGCAGAGCGGGCAGTCCGCTCACCTAATTTTTGCTTGACAGAAGTTTGGCGAGCCAATAAAACGTCAAAACCGTGCTTGTCGGCCAATATGTTCACTTCCGGATTAGATGAAAGAAATGAAACGGTCTTATTGACCTCATCGGCCGCTTCGCGCAAAACGCTGAAATGCTCCTCTCTTTGAAAGGCCTTGGAGCGCTTGGGTAGCACGAAGATGACTTCGCCGGCCGGCGTCGTCTTGAATATATTGAGTATCTCGGCGAACGAGTCGTCCTTCAAAACATTGATAATCTTTGTAGAGGAAGACATATAGAAAGTATTATATCATACTTTCCAACAACGCAAGCCCGGTTGAGCAATATTATGATGCGGCTCCGCCGCTAATGCGAAGCTACATAATATTGTCTAACTGGGCAAGCGCTTGTTCAGATGTTTTAGTCCGCATCAACTCATCTCTAGATTCTTTGGCGCCCGGCCAGCCCGTAATATAAACCTTGAAAAACTTTTTCATAGTATCATAGTTTCGTAGCGAAGCGGAGCCCGCCTCTGGAGGGTTTCCCCAAAGATTAATAAAGTTTGATATGTGATGCTTTAATAATGTTAATCTCTCGTTGCGATTGTCCCCGCCAGAGGCGGGTCCGCCTCTGGCGGAAAAGAACCACGGGTTATTAAAAATCGCGCGGCCGACCATGATGCCATCCAGGCCATAATTCTTAGCTTTTAGGACACCGTCCTGATAATCACTGATGTCGCCGTTGCCGATGATAATGGTGCCTGATTCATGGGCAAGCTTGGAGAGCTCTCCGGCTAACTCCCAATGAGCCGGAACTTTGGACATTTCCCTCATGGTGCGCAGATGGATGGTCAGGGCATTGATCTTTGAACCAAGCAACTTTGCAATCCAAGACACATCGATCTTATCGCCCCCAAGACGAGTTTTAACGGATACAGGCAAACCGTTTGCCCCTCTCTTTGTCTCCGCGATTACCTCTGCCGCCAGTTCCGGCGTCTTGCAAAGCGCTATTCCCGCTCCCTGTTTCAATACTTTCCTGTCAGGACAGCCCATATTGATGTCTATGCCGTCAAAACCCAAGTCGGCGATAAGTTTAGCGCATTCATAAAAATATCTCGGCACCGAACCGAATATTTGCGCGACAATAGGCCGTTCGTTCTCGCCAAACTTAAAATGCGGCAATAGTTTCGGCCGCCCTTTTTCCGAACATAATCCGGCCGCCGATACGAATTCCGTATAAAAAACATCGGGTTTCCCCGTTTCGCAAATTATCTGTCTGAACGTCATGTCGGTCACGTCCGCCATCGGCGCCAGCACAAAAAACGGTTTCTCTAATTGTCCCCAAAAATTAAAATTCATTAGTTAACAACTGCACGGATGCGGCGGTTGCCGCCGGAGACGCTCTCTTCTTTGGTGATGGTGATATGACCGACCTGGCCGGTGCGGGAAACATGCGGGCCGCCGCAAAGCTCACGGGAGAAATAAGCACCTGATTCACCTATTGAATAAACTTTTACGCGTGGCGGGTATTTTAATTTAAAGAAAGCAGAAGCGCCGGAATCAAGGGCAACCTGCAGGTCCATTTCTTCGCAGATAACCGGCAAATCCTTAGCAACAATGTCATTAGCAATGTTCTCGGCTTTCTTTAATTCTTCCAGTGTAACCTTCCGCGGAAAAGTGAAATCAAACCGCAATCGCTCGGCCATGATATCCGACCCGGCCTGCGGCAATTTCTGGCCCAGTACCCTTTCTAAGGCGGCTACGATAATATGAGTAGCCGTATGCAAACGGGTCTTTTTCCAAAGCTCTTCTTTGTTGGCCGCAGTCAAGTCGCCCTCCTTCATCCCATGCCCGCCGAACTTTTTTTCTACACCGGCTCGTGATATCTCCTGATGACGTTTGCGTTCCTCTTCAAAACCATTACGAGTTAAGCTTGAAGCTTTAGACCCGCCTACTTCCTGTATCACATCAAACGGCAGACCGAAGCTTTCATAGAGCTTGAAAGCTGAAGCGTTGTCCACCGAGCCCATCTTTTCCAATTCTTTCAGACCATTCTTGAAGGTCTTTTGGAATTTTTCATTTTCGACGGCAAAAATAGATTTTATTTTAGATATATCCAGCTCGGGATAATACTGGCTGTAAAGCTCAACAATTTTCGCGAAAATATCGTTCATGGCTTCAATCTCTATCCCGTTCAGATGGCACTGGACGATGATGCGGCGAATAAGCCGGCGCAGGACATAACCCTTATCTTTGTTTGAAGGAGTGACTCCATCAGAAATGATAAAAGCGGCCGCCCGGGCGTGGTCGGCGATTATTCTATGAACTTTTTTGGAAATATTGTCCTGCGGCAACATTTGGATGAGCGGCTCAAATAGATCAGTACCAAAAACATTCTCCTTTTTCTGGACGGCCATCGCCAGACGCTCCAGGCCCATGCCGGTATCCACGCCTGGCGATTCTAGGGCTTCCAACCTCCCATCCGGATGCTTATAACATTGATTGAAAACCAGATTCCAGACCTCAATACCGTTCACATATATCTCCGTGGTCGGTCCGCAAGGGCCTTCATTACCAGTCGGGCCCCAGAAATTATCTGCTCGGCCGAATTTTTTAATTACAATTTCAGGCGCGATCTCTCGCCATATCTTTTCAGATTCTTCGTCAGCGGGGATATCTCCCTCTCCGCCAAATATAGAAACATGGTCAATTTTTAAGCCCATCTCTTTAATTATGAACTCGTGAGCGTATTGAGTAGCTTCTCTCTTCCAATAACCATTGAATGAGAAATTACCGAGCATTTCAAAAAAGGTCAGGTGCGACTCGTCGCCGACCTCATCAATATCAGAGGTGCGCATGCATTTCTGGATGGAAGCGACATTTGCGGCCGGAGCAGACGACGGGTCGGTATAGTATTGCTTAAATTGCTGCATGCCGGCCGTGGTAAAGAGCACGGACGGGTCGGAGGGCAATAACGAAGATGACGCCACCCACTTGTGGCCTTTTGACCCCATGAACTTCCTGAATTTTTCTCGTATCTCCTGATGAGTCATTCGTGTGGGCGCATTCGTATTTCGCGAGGATTTAGCAGAGTGAGCGCTATTCGTATGCTACATCATTTTGCGTAAAGCGCAAAATTCGCATTCTTTGTCATCGCACGAACTTTCCAGGAATTTTCCCGATTTCACGCTTTCAACCAGATTACTTATCTCGCCCTTAAGTGTATCAATATCGCTATCTTCAATTGGAAGCGAGATAACGGCACAGCGGTTTTTTTTGTCAGGTTTTATAAATACTAATGCCGGTTCTGTTGTTTTCTTCGCTATTTTTTTATCTCCTGAAAGCAGGAACTTGTAAAAAACAAGCTGGCGGAAATAGTTTCCGTTCGCGTCTTTGGTGTTGCCCTTTATGGCGTTTATGCTCATTGCCTCGCGGGTCTTATAGTCAAAGACGAATATTTGTTCTTTGGTTTCGATTATTGCATCAAGCTTGCCGCGCAGTAGAAGTTGGCCGAACATCAGCTCGTGATTCGTTTCAGTGGAAATAGAGCCACTCTGACGAAAATGCGGCAGAAGAGCCGAAGCGACCTTGGGCGCGTCTTCAAGAAGCGATTCAACGGCCGGCTCTTTTTCGTAGGATGGGAGCAGTGAGCCGGCAAAATACGCCTTGATATGTTTTTTTATCGTTTCGGAAACAGCTTTCTCATTTTTATCTCCCAGATGCCAGACAGCAGCCATCGCTTCGTGCATGGCGTTGCCTTTTTCAGCCGTCGCCGAAGGTGGTTCAGGTATCCTTAAGATGCTTTTATAAAAAAACTTCATTGGGCATTCACAGAAGTGATTCAAAGCGGTCACCGAAAGCCCGTTCTCGAAAAGAACCCTTTTGGCATATTCCATCTCTTCCGCCTTTCTCTTTGCCTCCGGTCTGAACATTCTGTTCTTCTCTGTTTTCTTCAAGCCAGCCGGCAATTCGGCCCGCGCAATCATCGTTTGGTCCAGTTCATCAATGAACCGGAGCGGCGTCAGCTGCCGCCCCGCCTCTTCCAGAGGAGAAATAATGAAAACACGAGAGCGAGCGCGGGTCAAGGCAACATAAAAAAGACGACGTTCATCGCGCAAGGCGTCATCTTCCTCGGCCGGCCGGGGAAGGATGAAATATTCTCCCCGCCCTCTAGGCAGCCAGGACTCCTCAACCGCGTAGGGCAGAAATACATTGTTGAATTCCAGTCCCTTTGAACCGTGAGCGGTCATCACTCTGACCGGCGCTTCTGGTGAACCAAGGCAAATCTTAACGTTGCGGTTGCCGGCCGATTTCCGGTATTCGAGCAAGTTTTTTATTAGTTCGGTCGGACTGTCCGGATTCTGTCGAGCCAATTCCTCGGCCAGCGAGATTATACCTCTCCATATCTGCGATGAAACCGGGTCGCGGGCAGCAAGCTTGGTCAATCCGGACGCATCCGCGGCCTGTATCACGTAGGCCACCGCGCCGCATTGATTTATCTCGCCTCGCAGACCGACCAAGGCCGGAATTTTCTTTTGAATATCCGAAACTACGCCTGCTCTTAACGATTTGATAAGCCGGACTCTGTCGTCAATTTTCATCGGCCAGAGTCCACTGGCTAGACAATAGGCCAGCGATTCTGTTTTTGAGGGGTCGGCCAAGAAGTCAAGCAGTGAGAAGAACAAGAGACCGATCGGGTCAAGAAAGATGTCGCTCCCCCTCTCCGCCGTGGCCGGAATGCCGTCCTGCTCTAAAAGGGTCAGCATCCGCTGAACATCCGTGTTGCGCCGGACAATGACGGCTGACACGTCAGCCGGATGATTTTGGATAATGCCGCATATCTGCTCGATCATATATTCGTCGGCCGCCAGACCGTTGCCCGCCGTTGCCACATCAACCGGCCTGGGCCCCTCTCCGGCATCCGACCGGAGACGTATTCTAAGTTCGGGAAACTGACCGTCGGCATAGTTCCTATCTATCATTGAAAAACCAGCGTCTAAAATATTTTGTTGAGAGCGGTAATTGCGCTCCAGACGTATTATCTTCATAGCGCTCCATTTCTTTTGGAAACTTATAAAATTCTCCACCGACGCGCCCTGGAAACGGTAAATGGCCTGTTTCTCGTCGCCAACTACAAAGATATTGGGGTTATCAAAAAATTCAGAGATCAGACGTATCAACGTATTCTGTGAATCATTGGTGTCTTGATGCTCATCTATCAGAATGTATTGGAATTTTTCTTGAAGCAGGCGCAGAAGAAGCTCGTCCTTGCGCAAAGCCGAGATGAGCTCAAGGATAAGGTCGTCAAAATCCATCTTTCTTTGTTCACTTTTCTTTGATTCATAGGCCTCATAAACATCGGCCAAAAGAACGGTCCGCTCGCACTTCTCTATCCTTTTCAGCCCCTCGGCCTTTATCTTGCCCTTGGTCGGTCCGCGGCTGGACAGCCATTCTTCATTCGTATTGACGCGTTTAATTTCCTCAACCGCGAATGAGCGGACCATCTCCGGCGTCCAGGCCTCGTCTTTGCAGTCAGCGATGGCCTTGATGATCTTATTGACGTAGAGATCGGGGTCGCCGGCCGGCCGCAATTTATAGAATCTCTTATTTTTTAAAATCTCCCGGATGATGGACTCGGCCTCAACTTCGGTCAGTTGTTTAGCCCGGGCCAGATGCGGAAAATGGTCGTCGAATTCGGAGATGATGGAACCGGCAAAACCGTGATAAGTATGAAGCCGGACGTGATCAGCGACGGGGCCTATTATTTTCCTTAAACGCCGCCTCATTTCTTTTGCTCCCGCCTCGGTAAAGGTCAGGGCCAAAATATTCTCCGGCCCGACTTGGGTCTTGAGCAAGATGTTAGCGATGCGGAGGGTTAAAATCTGGGTCTTGCCCGTGCCCGGGCCGGCCACCACCATCACTGGCCCTTCCACCGAATCCACCGCCTCCTTTTGGGCCTTATTCAATTGTTTGTAGTATTTCTCAAACTCGGTCATTGAAAAAAGTATAGCATTAAATTAAAAACAAATTTCTTCTTGACAAATAATCCGCGTCGCTTCCATGCGGTCGCGGCTTTTTGCTTAAATAAAAATACTATTTACCTATTCGTACGAATAAGATAATAGATAATTCATCGATCTTTTGATATACTTCGCGTGCTTATGTTGATTGATGATATTACAATTAAAGTGGTGGCCGGGGATGGTGGGGACGGCACGGTGGCGTTCAACAAGAACATGATGTCGCTGGGGCCGACCGGAGCCACTGGTGGCAAGGGCGGCAATGTCTACGTTGAGGGCGTGTCGGACCTGGGCGCTTTGACGCGACTCCGAAATACCAAGGTCTTTGAAGCAGAAGACGGCGGTGCTGGCGGACGTCAGTACAACGACGGGCCTGCTGGCGACGATTTAACAATCAAAGTGCCGATCGGCACGGTCGTCCACCCCATTCAAGACCTCTCCGCTACGGCTGTCCAAGGACAGCCTGCCTTGAACGGAGCAAGTAATTTAGAAGTGACAAAAGTTGGTCAAAGAATCAGAATTGCCAAGGGCGGATATGGCGGCAAGGGTAATTTTCATTTCCGGTCATCCAAAAACACCAGCCCGAAGCAATATCAAAAAGGATTGCCGGGCGAAACTTTTAAAATACGACTGGAGCTTAAGCTCATTGCCGATATAGGCCTGATAGGCCTGCCTAACGCCGGCAAGTCGTCCCTGCTCAACGAACTGACCAGGGCCAAAAGCAAGGTCGCTAATTACGCTTTTACCACTCTGGAGCCGCATCTGGGAGTATATTACGACCTGATCTTGGCTGATCTGCCGGGTATCATTGAGGGCGCGGCCGGCGGAAAGGGTTTGGGCGTAAAGTTCCTCCGCCACGTGGAGCGTACGAACACCCTGTTTCATTTGCTGTCAGCCGAGTCAGAAGACCCTATCCGGGATTATAAAGTGATAAGAGCCGAGCTGGGCGCTTATAACCCCGCGCTCCTTGAAAAAAAGGAATATCTCTTCATCAGCAAATCGGATACAGGCGTGCCGGGAAAGCTAAAAACAATGGCTGGCCAGCTTAAGAAACTGAACTCGACCGTGACTCCCCTGTCCATCCATGATGAGGACTCACTAAAGAAGACGCGAAAAATACTCAACCAACTCATTAAACAAAAAAACGCCTAGGAGGCGTTTTTTTGTTTAACACCCAGCGTTGCCAGCACTGCTCCGACGATATCCGCCGCCAGATCAATCAGCGTATCATCTACATCCCCGCCATATAAGTAACGCCTCATAAGTGATGTTCCATAGAGAGAGGACAATCGCTCGGCAAATTCCCAAATCAACCCGACCAACACGGCTGAACCGATGACAGCTAACAGGTACCGAAATTTAGTCCAAGGTCCAATTTTTTGAAAATCATCTCTAAAATATTCAAGAAAGAACCAGCTGGCGATGGCGCCGCCAATAACGTGGAGCGCTTTATCTAAATGAGGAATGAAATCGTATAAATTAAATTTTCCTACAAAAAAAGAAACGAGGACGGTGAAGAGAACTGCGATGATGAAAATCGGCCGGTTAGATTTCATTAAGTTATCTTGCGGTATTTATTAATTCCTAACGGTACGAATATCGCCATTATAGCAACAATCCAGATCAGCGCGAACCAGATATTATTATCAACCGGCAGGCCCAAAGCCAAAGCTCGGACGGTGTTTACGGTGTAAGTGATGGGATTATACTCGGCAAAGACACGGATACCCTTGGACATAGTTGCGACCGGCACAAAAATGGAACTGGCAAAGGCCAGCGGGAAAACCCAGATGAAACCGGCCACCTGGGCAGTTTCAGGATTTTTAACAGCCAGTCCGATGGTCGCTGATACCCAGGAAAAAGCGAAGCCAAAAGTCAGCATCATGCCTACCGCGATCAGGAAGTTAAAGAATCCGTGCTCAATCCTAAAACCAAGTAAATATCCTACCGCGGTCATCAATACGATGACGAAGATATTGCGGAGCATATCGGCAATCGTGCGACCGGCCAATATCGCCGAGCGGGCCATCGGCAGTGACCGGAAGCGGTCAATCATTCCTTTGGAAACATCCTCCATCAGACCGATGCCGGTCTGCATCGCTCCGAACAGAACCGCCTGAACCAAAATACCAGGCAATAAATAGTTTATGTATTTGCCGGCCCCGGTGGTAATGGCCCCGCCGAAAACATAAGTGAACAAGAGCAGGAACATCACGGGCTGAATAGTTGAAAAGACCAATAACTGCGGAAGGCGTCTGTGGCGCAATAAATTACGCTTGGTCATGACTTTAATGTCAGAAAAAGTGTGGCTCATATCGCGGTATGTCCGGTCAATTTCAGAAATACGTCGTCTAAAGACGGCCGGCGCAGGACAATATCCAACAATTTCAGATCTTCAGCATCGGCATCTCGAATTACGTCAACCAATATTGAAGCACCGCCTTCAACGGGAACCGTAATCACCCCTGTCTCTTTATTGACGCGCGGCTCACTAATGCCGTATTTAGAAACCAGCGCCGCTATTTGATGAGCTTTGTCACGCTCTGAAACATGAAGCTCTAATATATCTCCGCCGACTTGGCGCTTTAATTCATCGGCTGTTCCTTGGGCAATGATGTGCCCGTGATCAATGACAATGATGTGATGAGCCAGTTGGTCGGCTTCCTCCATGTATTGCGTGGTTAAAAGCACGGTTGTCCCTTGCTCAACCAGTTCGCGGATGGTCTGCCAAAGCATAAACCGGCTTCGCGGGTCCAGACCGGCAGTCGGCTCGTCCAGAAACAGGACGGCTGGCCTGGCTATCAAGCTGGCCGCCAGGTCCAGTCGGCGGCGCATGCCGCCGGAATAGGTCTTTACCGGCCGGTCAGCCGCATCTTGAAGGTCAAATTTTAATAAAAGACCCTTGGCTCGAGTAGCTGATTCGCTCGGAGAGAGATGGTACAGCCGGCCAACCATCTCAAGATTCTCTTGCCCGGTCAAGGTCTCGTCCACGGCCACATACTGGCCAGCTAGACCGATAGCACCCCGCAGTTTCTGGGCTTGGCGGACAGTATCATAACCGGCGACCCTAATAGCGCCGGAATCGGGAACAAGAAGAGTGGTCATCAAGCGGATCAAAGTGGTCTTTCCGGCCCCGTTCGGGCCGAGCAGAGCCGTAATACTGCCCCTTTTTACACCCAAGCTTATATTGTCCAGAGCTATTATCTTTGGCCCATATGATTTTGAGACGTTGCGTACGGAAATAATGTTATCGCTTGTTTCCGATTCATGGATTATCTGGGATTCTCCTTCACGAACTGGAAGGTGGTCCAGCATGATATCCATCACATCGTGGACGTGCCAGCCGGCCCCGGTCAAAGCTCGGGTTATCTGTTTGGAAGTCATACCGCGTTCACGTGCGCTATTGATATAAGAAATAAGAGGATGCGCGGTCATAAATATCTGTATATGCTAATGCATTTGCTCTTAAAAATCAACTCGTTAAAAAACCGGCTGGCGGCTGGTTTTTCAGTGAGAAATAGGTTATAATTGCTTTAATTTTATATGGGGACTATGGTGAAATGGTTATCACATCGCTCTGTGGCAGCGAGGTCATGGGTTCGAGTCCCATTAGTCCCCCAGAATACTAAAACCGGCTTGGCGAGGGGGAAAAAAATTCTGTCGGTGCATTGACGTAGGTACTCATAACTAGCCACGCCAGCGCAATGACTATCAAAACAATTAAGGTGAGCAAGATAAATCTCATTATCTGTATTATATCGTCCCTAAATTAATTGTAAATATCGCTGTTTTAGGGTAAAATAAACATCATTTATCCGCCCGTAGTTCAATGGATAGAACACCGGACTTCTAAGCCGGTTATGTAAGTTCGATTCTTACCGGGCGGACACTTTAGGAAAATCGGAGCGTGGTGTAACGGTAGCACACGTGCTTTGGGAGCACGTAGTCCGAGTTCAAATCTCGGCGCTCCGACAAGTCGGAAAAAATGCGGGCATAGTATAGTAGCAATACGATTCCCTTCCAAGGAATAATCGCGGGTGCAACTCCCGCTGCCCGCTCAAATTTTATTGATATGGTATACTCTGGCCATGTCAGAACCTCTGGCGGTTAAGATAAGGCCTGAAAATCTGGATGAGTTCGTCAGTCAGCAGCACTTGGTCGGGCCCTCCGCTCCTAAAATGAAAATGCCTCCATGCGGAGGCATTTTCATTAAGTTATAATTCCCGGATCCGAGATTTTAACTTTTTATTTCGTGGCGCCGACTGCTTCCTTCAAAAGCTTGCCCGCCGTGAATCTTGGCTTCTTGGAGGCCTTGATCTGGATGGTCTCGCCAGTGCGCGGGTTGCGTCCCTCGCGAGCTTTGCGGTCTGATACCTTGAAGATACCGAAGCCGGTGATATTGACCTTGCCGCCCTTGCGCAACTCGTTGGTGATTATCTCAACAAAAGCATCAACTGCTTCTCCACCCTGCTTTTTTGACATATTCAACTTTTCGCCGAGTACTGCACCTAGCTGACTCTTTTTCATTGCATTTGCCATATTTTTGTTTGTTTTATTGATTATTTAAATAGTTTTCGACCCAAAACTATTATTTTACTTGGCTTTTTTAACCTGACTTTCCAATTCTCTAGGTTTTCCGCCAAAATTGCAATACCCCTGTTGATAATCTGTGATTTCCCGCCAATTTGACGTCAATTAAAACGGCCCGCGGTAGTGGGCCGTTTTAATTGTTTATCTGGCGTATTCCAAGGCGCGGGTCTCGCGAATGACGTTCACTTTTATCTCGCCCGGGTATTTCATTTCTTCCTCAATCTTGCGAGCGATGTCTTTGGCTAGTTTCATGGCTGCCAGGTCGTCCACTTGAGTCGGGGTGACGAAGACGCGCAGTTCCCGGCCGGCCTGAATGGCGTAAGATTTCTCCACGCCCTCAAACGAGCCGGCGATGCGCTCCAGATCGCCAAGACGCTTGAGGTATATCTCAATCGTGTCTCGGCGGGCGCCGGGACGGGCGCCGGAAATGGCATCGGCGGCCTGGACGATACGAGCTTCTAAGATTGAGTATGGATACTCGTCATGATGGGCTTCCATGGCCTGAATGACCTTGGGGTCCATATTGAACTTCTGCAATATCTTGCGGCCTATCTCTACGTGCGTACCTTGGACCTCATGGTCCACCGCTTTGCCCAGATCATGGAAAAGAGCGCCCTTTTTGGCCACTATAACGTCAGCGCCCAACTCGGCGGCCAGCATGCCGGCGATATGGGTCATCTCCACCGAATGCATCAGTACGTTCTGCCCATAGCTGGTGCGGAATGCCAAACGGCCTAACAGATAGGTCAGTTTCGGATCAACCGCGCCGATGCCGGTCTCAAACAAAGCCGCCTCTCCCGCTTCGCGTATCTTGTCGTTGATCTCGTTCTTGGCCTTCTCAACCATTTCCTCTATCTTGCCGGGATGGATGCGGCCGTCGGCGATGAGCTTCTCAATGGCAAGCTTCGCCACTTGGCGGCGGACTGGGTCATAACCGGAGACGATAAGCGCTTCCGGCGTGTCGTCAATGATGATATCCACCCCCGTCAGACGCTCAATGGTCTTGATGTTGCGGCCTTCTTTACCGATTATCTTGCCCTTGACCTCGTCGGACGGCAGATTGACGACCGTGGTCATCGTATCAGAGATATGAGAACCGGCGTAACGCTGGATGGCAAGCGTGACCAGCTCGCGGGCTTTTTTATCCAATTCTTCCTTGCTTTCCAGTTCCAGTTTGCGCGTTTTTTGATAAAGCTCTTCCTTGGCCTCTTCCTCTATTTTTCTGACCAGTTCGGTCTTGGCCACCTCGCGGTCCAATCCGGCCACGCGCTCAAGCTCAGCAATCTGATGAGACAACGTCTCCTGGACTCGCTCTTTTAAAACCGACACTTCTTGGGTTTTATGCTTAAGCGATTCTTTTTCGGTATTGAGCTCCTTATCTTTCTTTTCCAGCTCGTTTTCTTTCTTGGTCAGCAGATTCTCAATGCGCGAAAGCTGGGCCATCCGGTCCTTTTCTTCCTTCTTGGATTCCTCCAATGCTTCGAGGGACTTATTCTTGGCCTCAAGGAGAATGTCCTGGGCCTTGTTCTTGGCATCATTGATGATGCCTTGAGCTTTACTTTCCGCTTGAGTGGCCCGCAAGGCCGCCAAAACTTGCCGAATTATGTAACCGGCTGCCAGACCGAAGACCAACGCCAAAACTTCCACCACGCGGGTAGGGATTCCGAATATCATAGGATTTAAAAGTTAAAAGTGTCATTGAAGATACTATACCCAAATAATCCTTGTTGTGCAAGTATTAACAAATGACGCCCCGAGCGGGGACGCTCGGGGCGTCATTGCTCGGGGCGGTTATTGGAAGTCATTGACTTCCTCTCGGCTCCACCGGAACAGTGCCGTCGAGTAATGCAGTTGGTTCCCCGCCCCGGTTCATGCGATGGTCAAGTGAGACGTCTTCGGCGCCGGACCATGACGCTTCCTTTCGATAGAGCTTGGTGAGAACTGCTTCGTTCATGGCCAGCGCATCCCCGCTTGGATGGCGGTAGGTCAACGCGAAGGCCTCCTGCCACCTCCGCTCAACCTCGGCCTTCTCCTGCTCGGTGAGCTTCAGGGCAAGAATTATCATGCCGACCTGCCACAGCCATTCACGCCGCTCCAAGACAACCTCGATGAGCGCCACAATGGCCTCACCGTTAGACATTTCACGCCCTTCTCTTAACTCCCAAAACTTCTTTGACATCTAGCACCTCAACTGGATATATTATACAAAAATACCATAAAAAAGCAAGCGTAAGAAGGACGACGCGGCTAGATTCTAAATTGCAAGTTATATATACTTTATCTAATGAGACCGATTGTACTCACAATTTTGGATGGTTGGGGATATTCAAACCAAAAAGTAGGCAATGCCATCGCGACCGCCGGTACTCCTAATATTGACGATATCGCCCACAATTTCCCGTCAATGCTCCTACAAGCATCGGGTACGGCTGTCGGAATGAGCCAAGGCGAGGCGGGCAACAGCGAGGTCGGCCATTTGACCATCAGCGCCGGCCGGATAGTTTTTCAATATTTGAGCCGTATCAACAAAGCCATTGAGAATGGGGAGTTTTTCAATAACCAAACGCTTAAAGAAGTAGCGGCGCATATCCAAAAAAACAATTCTGTTTTTCATATTGCAGGCCTTCTAACCTCCGGCGCGGTCCACGCCCACTATTCTCACATTATTGCCCTCGTAAAATTCGCTAAAGACAATGTCATCCCGTATCGTCTTCATCTTTTTCTTGATGGTCGGGATTCCGGTCTAAAAGAAGGCGCCGAGCTACTCAAAAAACTTTCCGCGGACCTAGGTGACCTGTCCTCATTGGCCTCCGTCATCGGACGCGACTTCGCAATGGACAGGAGCAATAACTGGAAACTGACCGAATCGGCGTATAATCTGCTGGTCAACGGCACAGGCAACAGCTCATCGGACGTTTTTGCGACGCTCAACGATTATTACAAACGAAACATCACCGATGCCGACATACCGGCAACGGTCATAAATTCATCCCCCATCAGACCAGGCGATGCGATTGTATTTTTTAATTTCCGGGAGGATTCAATGCGCCAGCTGGTCCGCGTCTTTACCGAGCCGGGCTTTGATATCTTCCTGCCGAAAGTTCCCGATAATCTCTACACCGCCGGCATGACAAAGTACACAGAGTCAAAGGAATTGCACGCCATCATTCCCCCGCCGGAGATCAAAAATTGCCTGGCCGAAGTGCTGGCCGATAACGGCAAAAAACATCTCCATATCGCCGAAACCGAGAAGTACGCCCACGTCACCTTCTTTTTTAACGGATTGCACAACAAGCCATTTGACGGCGAGACGGATATTTTTGTGGAGTCGCTGGAAGATCCGCTCCAAAATCCAGAAATGAAGGCGGCCGCGATAGCTGACAAGGTTTGCATCGAGCTGGACCGCGACGGCTACGATCTTTATGTCATTAACTTCGCTAATCCTGACATTTTGGCCCATTTGGGCGTATTGGACGCAGCGGTCAAGGGGGTGCGGGCGGTGGACGCAGCCGTCGGTAAATTGAAAAACAAGATATTAGAAAAGAACGGGGTGATGCTGATAACCGCCGACCATGGCAACGCGGAATCAATGATATATAAAGGCACCGGAGAAAAAGAAACACGGCACGATGACAATCCTGTGCCGTTTTATCTGGTCGCTTCGGAGTACGCTCACGCTATCTCCCAAGAAAAGTTGGAGCAATCCCGCGCCTCCGCCGCGGGATTGCTCGCAGATGTCGCGCCCACCGTGCTGGCGCTGATGGGCCTGGTCCAGCCGGCCGAGATGACCGGTCAGAGCTTGCTTCAAGAATTAGCGGCTAACTCTTGAAGTTTCCTGATCATTTGCTCAAAATCCTCCATTTCCTTTCGGATGGCGGCCCGAAGTTCCCCGCAAGTCATTGTGGCCCAAATCTTCCTTAGGGTCCGCAAAGAATTGATTCCGTCCCTAGCTCCGTATATTGCTTCAACAGGGATCTGGTATATATCACTAAGGAATTGGGCACGCACGTTGAGCAAATCGGCCAATTCATCAACTCTGGTCTGGTTTCCAATCAGACGCCGACGCGAGAGGAGAATCACAACTCGGTCAAGGATCTGAATTTGGCACCGCCGGGTCCATCGTATTCTCAAAAGTACATCGTTTTTCTTTTGAGACCGTTCCTCCTCTGGGTTTGGGAGTTGGAATCCTTGAGGCAGAATACTGTAACTCTTGTCTCTTCGCCATTTCACGTTCGCCTCCGCTAAAAACTATTATAATATTATTCCGCCGCCAATCCCATACGAAGTTGCGTTTGTGCACAAACGCACAATCTACTTCTTACGGGATAAACCATTCTTACAGGATAATACCTCCTCCAATTAATTGTCCGCGAGAGTAGAACACGGCGGACTGGCCCGAAGTGACGGCTCGCTCGGGCTTTGAAAATTTTAATTTACCGTCTTTTGAAAGCATTGCTTTGTGCAAAGGAGCGCGATAACGGACGCGGACATCAAACTTTGCCGGAAGATTTACGGGCGAGATCCAGTTAATATCAGATATCTTCGCCGAGTCCGATATGGCTGAAGCGTCATCACCGACATAGATGATATTATTTTTAATATCTTTCCCAATCACATAATACGGACCGGCGCCGGCTTTAATATCCAATCCGTGCCTCTGGCCGATGGTATAATAGTAAATGCCGTCATGGGACCCCATCATTTTGCCAGCTCTGTTATCTATTGGCCTATTCGTACGAATAGGTAAGTAGATTATTTTTCCCTTTTTAGGTTTGATGTATTTTTTCAAAAATTCTTTCATGTCCAAGGGCCCAATAAAACACACTCCTTGACTATCTTTTTTGGCATGATTAGGCAAACCAAATTTCTTGGCCAGCTTGCGCACGTCCGGCTTCAGATAGTCGCCGATCGGAAACAGGCAATATTTCAACTGCTCCGGCGTCAAAGTCCACAAAAAATAGCTCTGGTCCTTATTTTTGTCTTTCGCTTGCATTAATTCATAATGCGAATCTATAAATTTATCCGAATGCCGCGAATTCGGAGCATTCGTATTCATTCGTATATTTGGATTATGTCGCCGTAGGCGGACATAGTGTCCCGTGGCAATATGATCGGCCCCTTCTTTCAATGCTTTTTTCAAAAATGATCCAAATTTTATTTCTTTGTTGCACATCACGTCGGGATTCGGCGTCCTTCCGGCCTTATACTCACGTATCATATAATCCGTAACCGATTTTTTGTACTCGCGCGAAAAATCCCACGTCTTGAACGGTATGCCGATAACCGCCGCCGCGCGCAACGCATCTTCACGGTCTTTTTCCCAAAGACAGATGGTCCCCTTGGGCTGCCACGGCTTCATAAAAACGCCCACGACCCCGTGTCCTTGTTTTTTGAGCAATGCCGCCGCCACAGAACTGTCTACGCCGCCGGACATCGCAATATAAACCCTTCGCTTTCGCTCAGAGCGATCCTTTTTATTCATAGCTCGCATATTTTACAACAAAATAGGCGTTATGACGAGTGTTCCTGGAGGTATCTTAGTTTGACGAGATAGCCGCGGGTTTCGTTGGCCAGCCCGCCTTTCTTGGAGGTCAAAGCGTCTATCCAGTCCTCAACCGCGTGAAAGATTGAAGCAGCCAGGGACTTAGTTGTCCGGTTAGGCGAGCCATTGTACGAGGCGGCCAAATATTCCTCAAGGCGCGGGTCTTGGAGAACTTTCTGTCCGTTGGATTTGATAAGGCCCTTCAAATTGTAGTCATAAAGCAATATGGCCGCTTTGATGGAATTCTCATGGTCAGCCGCTCCGGCCAAGAAATCTTTCATCAGCCCTGCCGACGGATATGTTTTGACGATCATCTTATATGTTCCCGGCGTGAACTGGACCCAGCCGCAGGCGCTGGATGAATTACAGGTGCCGGCAAAAGCGCCAGAGCCGTTGGCGCCGATGAGAGTGTAAATCCGGTCAACGGTCGTGTCGGGGTCCAATATGAACTCGGTCAGGTCTGATTGCTCCAAAAGCGGTATGCGGGCGAAGTATTCGGCTTTATCCTTCCAGACATCATGAACGGAAGAACCGGGGATTGATATTGAGCCAGTAGCGCTTTGCTGAAGCTCCGATAAGGCCTGGGCGACCATATCCCGGATATATCGCTTGCCGGCGTTAATAAGCTCCGGCTTGTGCAGGTCGGGGCTGTACGGGCTGTAGAACTTGTAATCAATGGTCTGGCTGACGTAATAACTTCTTTTTCCTTTGACCACTCGGCTCATGGTTTTGTTCTTCTCGTCAGGATAGAGATTGGCAATGATGACGTTGTTCTCGGGATACTCAACGCGATATGACGTATTCCAGGCATTCCAGTTGATACCATTGACTCGAGAAATAATGGTAATTTGCCAATCTGATGGAGCGATAAGCTCGGCTCCGCGCTTGGTTATCTTGAAAATAGAGATCTCACCGGTCTCGGTATTGAGCGCGGCTAAAGCTATTTCCCGTTCGGGGTCTTTAATAGTTTTTTTAGAAATAGAGCCCGTTGAACTTATTCTGTTCTCAACATAACTAATGTTGGCTGTGCCAACCTTAAGTGTCATGCCTGCCAGCATTTGCTTGGCCTCGGCTATCTTATCTTGAAAAGTCCACGCTGACGGGGCGGGTGTGGGCGACGGAGAAAAAACTACGCTTATGTCCAGGCCGTCCAGTAAAGAAAAAGCGCCCGCACTGCGTTGAAAAGCAAGACCAACGGCTAAAACAGCCACACCCGCCAAACCTAAAAGTATCAACCGAAATGACTTTTGGGATACCACGCCTCCATTATATCATATGCCGCTCCGGCCGAACGCTACAGATTCTTCTCTATTTCGGCGGCCAGGCGCTGGACGGAGTTGGCGTAATTGACGCAAGCCGAGCTGGTGCTATTGGCACTGCCGCAATAATAACGCTTGGAAGCGGCTATCTCGCCGGCCCTGGTCTGGCTGGAGGCGCCATCCCGGGCAAGCTTAGAGGCGGCGGCCACGAAAGCATCTTCCATGTTCCAGGGATTGGCCGGCCGACGGCCGGTTATGCGCGAGACCTCATCTCGGTATCCCATCCAGGTGGACGGTATGAATTGGGCGGCGCCCATGGCGCCGCCCCAGCCCTGGCCGCAGGATATGGGGGTCTGGAACGGGTCTTTGCTTAATTCCGCGGTAATGCTCAAGAACAAAGGCAGGTCCCTGGTCGGATGGATGCCTTTGGTGTATATCTGGCCGTTGGTGACGCGGCGCGTAGCGCCGCTGGTCATGTTCACGATATAGCATTTACCGACATTGGCGCCCAGGGCGCTTTCTTGCTCAAGCTCGGCCAAAAGGAACGCCGGCCTGATGCCCGCTCCGATGGCGGCCAGTTGTCCGTATTTGACGGCCTCCTCGGCGGAGATGCCGTACTGCAAAAGATACGAGATCTGGGCTCGGATGGCCTCAATGTCCCTCTGATTTTTTTTGACCAGCTCTTGGTATCTTGATTCTTGACCTCTAGTGTCTTTGAGCAATCTGTCTTTTTTGGCCTTTATCTGGTCAGCGGACCTTTTCTCTATGGTCGTCAGAGTCTGCTGTCTGGCCAGTTCCGTCTTGCGGTCCTCCAGGTCTTGTTTTTTCTGCTCAAGGTCTGTCTTGAACTCGGTCAGATTATTGATGGCGACTTTAAGTTCATCCTGAATGGTCTTGACGCTGTTCAATTCATTGAAAAAATCCGACAAGGTGTCGTTCTTTATCAAAATACTGGTCAAACTCTCCTGGTCGTTCTGGTAGATAATGCGCAGATACTGGCCCAACGACTCCTGACCTTTGCCTATCTTGCGTTCGGCCTCGGCTATCTTCGCTTGGGTGTCGTTTATCTGAAGATTGGTGTTGCTGATGGACAGGGCCAAACTCCTCAATTCCAGGTTTATCTGGTTTATCTGGGCGGTTAAGTTGCTTATCTCGCCCTGCAAGGTCTGGGCCTGGCCATGATAACTGTTTATCTGCTGCTGATATTGGTCAATCTGGCGTTGCAACTCCTGAATTTGGGCGGTTCGTTCAGAAATCTCACTCGCCGTATCGGCAATAGCTCGCGTTATTGGCACAGAAAAAGAACCAGCCAACAATGCCGATATGATAATAATCCATAAGAATTTACGGGACCTGCTCACTTTGAATGATTATAGCATACGCGAGGCATATCCACTGACGAACTATGGCCTCATTTAATACATAAGCTATAATTACAATTAACGTATGAGAAAACGAATAGTTATAGGCGCCTTGCTTACGATAGCGACGCTTTTCGGTTTCCAAAATTTATCATCAGCCGCTACCGGTTATGGCCTACCATGTCCAGGTGGAGGTCCCGACTACCGAGATCGTATGACTGGAAAGATACCTGTCAGAATTGTGCGTTTAGATGATGTGGAGAACGGTGGCGGAGAAGCAATACGAGCATATGTCGGATTTGATGCAATGTATTTGGCCCAGTGTATAGACCCAAGCACTCCAGGAGCTTTACAAGCTCTTTTTGACGCTCTCACCGCCGATGTAAATAGCGGGGTAATCACTCAATGCGATGATTTTACTTTTGACGCCGATGGCAATCTGCAATTTTGCGCCAATGACGCCGACTCTTACTTTTCAACAAAAAACGGAAACTGGTCCTGGGACACTTACGAAACCGGTCCCCCGCCGCCAGGCGGAGGCACGCCGCCGGGCGGAGGCGGCACTGACCCAGGCGCCGGCGTAATACCACCCGTCGGGCCCGGTTCGGAAGTTAACGCCCTGCCCGGTCTTCTGGGTGACATGGCCTACAGCACAATCAGCAACCTTTGGCTGGTAACTGCTGAACAAGGCGGAGATATTTTCGGGCAGATGATGAATGAGAGGAACAAGCCGGTCGGGTCTTCGGTAAAGATAGCGGCAAGAGGGTTAGGACCCAAAGTCGCCTATAGCCCGATAGCTAAAAAATTCCTGGTTGTTTGGCAACCGGCCGATAAAGGTCCGGTGGCCGGTCAATTCCTCGATGATAACGGCAAGCTGATAGGTTCCAATTTTGATATAGCCAAGGGAGATAATGCGGAGTTCAGGCCAAGAGGGCGTAACTCCACCATGAAGTATGACGAAAAGAACAAGCGTTTTGTCCTGGTCTGGGCCGAGTCCGGCTCCGCCCGTTTGGTCACATTGGATGATACCGGTAAGTTGGATAAAAATGTGCTTATCAAAAGTAGTGGAGCCCAAATTTTATGGCCCGATGTTGCCGTTAATCCGGATAAAAATGAGTACTGCGTGGCCTATCAATCCGCCGGCAATACCACCAATAAAATAGCGGTCGTACCGGTAAGTGCTCTCACTGGAGAGGTTGGACAAGAATCATTCATTGCTGACGAAAACGATAGTTCAAACGGCCGCGGCATCGGATATAGTCCTATCTCAAAAAGCTATCTGGTCCTTTATGATGACAAAAGCGGAGCCAATACCCAATTCCAAATACTTGATCAATGCGTGGCAGATCCTGAAAACTCGGAACCTTACCCTCTCGCGGAAGATAACGGCAATTGGGCCATGATGTCGTATAATCCGACATCTGACACATACGGCATCGCCACTCAAAGTCAAAGCGACCAGAACAAATTCTATGTGATCGAGGCCGGCACGGGAAACACGGTTAGTGGGGCAACTTACACATTGTTCACCGGAGGGAGCGTCGGCAATTTCTTCCCCATCATCCAGCCCAATCCGGCCACCGGCACTTTCGCCGCCATCTCAAGCGAAGACTGGGTCAGGATAAAATTCATTTCCGGACTGGGCATGCTCGGCGCGGCGCCCTTCCCACAACAGCTACCCGGTCCTCAAAACCTGAATGTGCCTAGCGAGGGTCTCCCGACCGACCTGGGCCAGTTCATCGGAGCGATATTCTTGTGGTCCTTGCGACTGATTGGTTTGGTCATCTTCATCCGCTTTTTCTGGGCCGGATTCCTATGGTTCACCGCCGCCGGCAATTCCGGCCGCATAAGCCGGGCCAAGGATATAATGAGAAACGCCGCTCTGGGCGCGCTGGTGCTTTTCTCGGCCTACGTCATCCTTTATTCCATCAATCCGGACCTGATCAGAGGCACTCTAAATCTGCCGGGCATATCCACCACTGCTCCTCCGTCAACAACGACAACAGCCATTACTTGTAACAATAGCGTTTGCAGTAATGGAATTGTCGGACCATGCAGAAATGATGTGGACTGCGGAGCGCCGATATCCTGCAACAACGGAGTTTGTAATAATGGGTTCGTCGGCCCGTGCCAAACTACCGCTCAATGCGGCACCGACAGCCAATAATCAGAGAGATTTTTTGAATTCCTCAATAGACGGCGTTGATATCGGATCGACACCGGCTTTTTCGGCCAGTGCTAATGCTGTCCAGTGCGCTAAAATAACAGACGAAACCACAGCCAACAAGGGTGCCCCTTGTACAAGGGGCACCCTTGTAACCGAAATGCCCTTTTGGTTGTAAAGTTCTGATATTTTATCTATTCCCTTAGCCAAACGCTCATCTCCATCATCTAATATTAAACAACGGAAACTAGTTAATAATTGCTTTGAATCCAAAAAGCCAGCCATTTCGTTATGATTCAGTTCGGGGAATCGATTAAAGAACGCGGGGACTTTCGCCGTTTCGTTCAGGATGACCTTCCAAGCGTAACCTAGCTCCTTTTTACTTTCTGGCGCGTATATCAAAGGAATGCCACCGGAAAGGTGCTCGGCCAGCTCTTGGCCCCTGCTTTCCAGTTTTGCGGCATCTATACCGGCACAGGCGGCCATTTCGCCGCCTTCAGCTCCAACCAATGCCATAAGGGCGACAAGGTCATAGCCCACAGCCAGACGTGACGGGATGTCCCCGCCCGGAATGATAATGTGCGGAAGCTGATTTTCCTCCGCCATTTTTATCAGCTCTCCGCCCGATGCCACCACGGCCAGGGTGTAGTCCTTGGAAACGGCCTCTCTGGCCGCGGATACGGTTTCACCGGTGTTCCCGGAATACGAATTGGCGATTACCAATGCATCTCTTAAAACTCCTTCGCCAAGGTCAGGCAGTCCGTAATCAGAATGAATATGAATATTTTTCCTTGGCCAGTGCATTTTTAGAATATCCGGCGCTAGTCGGGAGCCGCCCATGCCAGCAATGACAATCCTTTTAAAACCAGAAGAGAACAGATGGCCTACAAAAAGTCCTCGGGGCTTGGGCCTGATGTGCTCGCCCGACATTTTGGGTTGCCAGGAGAATTGCTTGGGCAGATCGAGGATAAGTTCGCGGTAAGACATGAGCTAATTATAGTTTAAATAAATAAGCTCCGGCAATAGCCGGAGCTTATTTATCATCAAACTTTAACCTCTCTTGTTGAAAACGAGGTATAGGGCCGACAAACCGACTAAGTCGTAGATGACGTTGGTCAAGGTTGAACCGCTCCCGAATATGCGGGCAACCACGTCATATCCGAAGAAACCAACCAGTCCCCAGTTCAAGCCGCCGATAACAAGCAAAACCCAAGCCAGCTTTCCTAGTCCTTTCATTATGTCCCACACCCCCCTTCGGTCCAGAGATATCCTCTCATGGTGTTGATACTATTATATCTCTAAAAGCAAAATGACTTATACACACCCCGCCCGTAATGG
>Ga0155702_106_pt1 | contig 46828 bp, 38 predicted proteins | sample RifCSPlowO2_01_FD_107359 | JGI IMG/M metagenome (GOLD analysis project Ga0155702, IMG submission 107359) | Candidatus Yanofskybacteria bacterium RIFCSPLOWO2_01_FULL_49_17
AAAGATGTTCACTACCATTAAAAAAGTAATCTTTACCGCCCGTTTTCTCTGGAACGCATTTGGGGAATATCATGCAAAAATAGCCATCATGGCGATTTTGGGTTTTGTGAGCGGACTATTTGGCGGTATCGGTATCAGTATTATTATTCCCCTTTTTTCAATTCTATCTCCAAAAAATGGTATAGCTTCTGATTTTATTACTCAATCAATCCAAAAAATATTCTCTTTTATCAACGTTCCGTTTACTGTGCCTTATTTGCTTTTATTAATTGTGTTTCTATTTATTGCCAAAGCAGGTGTTACCTTCCTGGCAAAATATTATAACGAAGTCGCTGGGTCCCTTTACGAAAAAAACACCAGAGTAAAATTATTTCGGGAAACATTGGCCAGCACTTGGCCAAACCTACTTGAATATAAGTTGGGTTTTTTAGAACGAGTGTTGTCATATGATATCCAACGAAGTACTGATTTATTTACAAGCACTGGCAATATTGCTATCACTCTTACCTCTTTAATCGCCTACGGCATTGTGGCTATAAACCTATCGCTTATGATTACGCTAGCAATGATAGCTTTCGGAATCGCCCTTTTATTTTTGATGAAGCCGATTTTTTATAAGACCAGAAAACTGGCCACAATGATAGCCGACATTTACAAAGTAGTTAGCCACCACATTAATGAATCAATGATTGGGGCCAAAATTATCAAAGCCAACGCCATTGAACAGCAAGTGTCATCAGTAGCGGAAAGACATTTTGAAAATCTGCGAGTTATCCGTATCAAAAATGCGTTTTACAACTATACCATTGGCAGTTCGTTTGAACCCATTAGTTTCCTCTTCATAGCCATATTGGTGTTATTCAATTATCACGCGCCGACATTCAACATTGCTTCATTCGCGGTAGTTGTATATCTTATCCAGCGAATTTTTTTATTAGTTCAAGCCTTACAAGGACAAGCCCAAGATATCAATCAACTGATTCCTTATACAAAAGCCGTGGCGGATTACGCCAACCGAGCTAAACAACACCGAGAAGTAGACCACCATACCGGCAGATTCTCGTTTAATGATAAAATCTCATTTCAAGATGTAACTTTCAGCTACGGCGACAAGCTCGTTCTCAATGACCTAAGCTTCAGTATCACCAAGGGTTCAATGGTCGGTTTTATCGGCCCGTCCGGAGTCGGTAAGACCACGATTGCCGACCTTCTGCTTCGGCTTTTCCAGCCCCAGCGCGGCGCGATTATGCTAGACAATACTAATATCCAAGAAATATCTCTTAGGGATTGGCGAAAGAAGATCGGCTATGTGCCCCAAGAAGTTTTTCTACTCAACGATACGGTTGGAAACAATATTAGATTCTATGATGACTCAATCTCACATGCGGATGTAATTCAATCGGCCAAAATGGCCAATATCTATGAGACTATAGAAGGATTGCCGAGTGGTTTTGAGACGGAAGTTGGAGAGCGAGGTTTGAAATTATCCGGTGGTCAGCGTCAACGCATCGCTCTAGCTCGTACCTTGGCCCGCAAGCCAGAGATATTGATTCTTGATGAAGCGACCAGCGCTCTAGACAATGAATCCGAAGCCATGATTCAAAAATCAATCAATGGCCTCAAAAAGAAAATGACGATTATTATCATCGCCCACCGCCTCTCTACAGTCATGAACGCGGACCACCTCTTCTTGCTTGATGATGGCAAAGTAGTGGAAGAAGGTTCTCCAGAAGACCTCCTAAACGACTCTGGTTCGTATTTCAACCGCCTGAACCACTCCTAATTAACTCAAACTTCCTGAGTGAAGACCTAATTCTTAATAACAATCCCCGTCCCCTCTTGAGATGAGTTCTGGTTACTCTTAACCTCTTTCAAAAAATCATTGAAGGCGTTGTTCCATTTAATATCGTCTGAAATAATTGCGCCGCCACGAACTATTCGTGGCCACACAGTTCTAAACTCAAAAATCATGTTTTCGTAACTGTGATCGCTGTCATGATAAAAAATATCTATCTCCTTGAGTTCGCTAACAAGTTTAGGCAATTCAATTTTTGAATCGGCTAAAATCAACCTCCATCTATTTTTTAGTTCGTCAGGAATCAGCCAGCCTGGCTCTTTCTGTTTCGGGATAAAACCCCTGAATTCGGTCCGGCCTGTATCGGTAATGTATTCCTCAGGTTTGCCATTAAATTTTTGATTTAAATCAATTGAATATAGGAAGCCTTTATTATTATCAGATAAAGCCTGTAGGATAGCCGCAGATGACCGACCACTGGCCACGCCTGTTTCCACAACCACCGACGGCCTTAAGAGTCGGATGATTATATATAATAAGGCCACCTCGTAATCTCCCGAGTGGGCATGGGCAAAATTTTTATTGGAGATTATTTCCCCCTTATACTGATTATGATAAGCATTGACCCACTTATCGCCAAATAGCTTTTTGGCGGTATTGATAATTTTTTTATCTAAATTTATTTTCTCCCTATAATTCTTCAGACCGGATTGGATATAAATCGCTTTTAGTAAATAGACTATGGGTTTTAATATTTTGTATTTCCGAACTTTGTTTAAAAATTTAGACAATAAATTGGCGAATCTTTTTTTAATACCCACTAAAACTGTCTTTATTTGTCTAAACATTTTTAGGACCCATAGTCCCGGCAGTGTTATTATCAACCGAGTAAAATATATTGTATTGAACGGATCGAACATCCAAGCTTTATATACGTTACAAACTGTTTTCTTGTAATCGACTTTTAAACGATAGAGAGTGTATAAATCAAAAAAACGCAGGGCCAATAATTTTTTGTTATGAATATATTCTAGATAATGTTTCTTTATAAAAAGTTCATAGCCTTTAATGATATTCAACAGGTTGCCAACGCCACCGAGGTGTTCATTTGGACCCAAAACATTAAGCTTAACGAGAATGGAATCAATAACATAAAAATCACTAACTTGACTGACTCTTAGCATTAAATCCCATTCCTGATTTTTGGTTAATGCCTCATCAAAAATAAAACCTTTCTCAGTTAATTCTCGCCGAATCATAATAGAGCTTGTCCAGATGAAACATTTTCTCAAAAGTTCTGAGTGAGGCCGCAAAATTCCTTCATGTTTGGGCAGGTGAATAAAAAGAACATGGCCTTGCTTATCAATCGCTTTTACTCCTGCCACTACGACACCGACTTTATTGTCGTTTGAATTAAAAGCGGCTAGTTGTTTTGATAGTTTGTTCTCATGCCACTCATCATCATCGTCAAGAAATGCGATAAATTCTTCGGATGAATTTTTAATACCAGTATTACGGGCGGCAGGTGCGCCTTTATTAAAAGGGTGTTCGAAATATCGGATCCGTGGATCAGCAAATTTTTCGATTATAACTTTGTTTTGGTCATTCGGACCATCACTGACAACGATAATCTCAAAATCTTGAAATGTTTGTTTCAAGACGGACTCAACCGCCCGTTTCAGTAAATCGGGTCGGTTATGGGTCGGAATAACAACGCTAATTTTAGGCATGATGAACTATTTTTTGGCGCTTACTGCGCCAAAAAATATGTCCTCCATTCGGGTCACGGCGTTTTCCCAAGAGAGTGTGCGAATAAACTTGTAGCCGTTTTCAGCAATTTGCTCACGCAATACTTTGTCTGAAACGGCTAGCTTGAGTTTTCGGACCAAATCGTCAAAGTCGGCGTGCTTGGCCACAAAAGCGGTTTTGCCATCAAACGCATAGTCCCGCGAACCGCCGGTGTCCCATGTTACGACGGCTGATTTGCAAGCCATGGCTTCCATGGCCGGCATGCCCAAGCCCTCGTAGTCAGAAGGACAAAGGAAAATATCGCACGAGGAATAGATTCTAGCGAGATCTTTTTGTTGCGGATAATAATGATATTCATCATGAGGAATGCTAGTCACAGCCCGTCTTACACCAAACAAAACCAATTTGATATCGGGAAAATCCTTCTTGACTACTTCAAAAGCGCGAGCGCCCTCGACCGTGCCTTTCCACTTATATTCATGATCCAACAGGCAAATCCGGACCGGACTTTTATTTTTGGCTTCAGGTACGAAGTGGAAAAGTTCCAGATCTACTGGTGTCAAAATAAGGTCGGCATCAGAATGAAACTTTTCTTTTAATATTCCTTTTATCCAATTAGAGATCGTGATTTTTTGAAGCTTCATCGCCGGTCCGGCCCAGAGCGCGTCTACAACTTCCGGCTTGCCGTGGTAGAGACTTTCATAATGCTGGACCAAATAGGATTTCTTGCCCTTAGACGGGCCGTACGAAGCGACGGGGCCGGCGGTCTGCCAGGCAGTGGCAATAATAATATCGCCATCGGGAATGTCTTGTTCATGATAGGCCGCATCGACTCGTTTGAGAGTAGCGGCAAAATTCGCAAACCATTTTGGTTTTTTGACCAACAAACTACCCACTAGCCGCCTGAACGCTCCGTTCACGGGTACAATCACGGTCACCTCGTGTCCTCGCCGGGCCAACAAATGAGCATATGTTAAAAAAGCCCTCGGACCACCAGCTGGCTTGATATGCGGCGCGACAAAAGTAATTTTCATATTTGAAATAATAAACTAATCTAATGGAAAAATCAACGCTTATCTCTCCATCCATAAACCATGGAAGCACTCAAAGAGTTTTTACTTTCAACTGAATGTGATTCTTTTACTACCCTCACTTTAGTTTGGAAACCGGCATGCTCAAGAATTTCTAACATTTCAGATAATGGCTTAGGGAAAAATTCGGGATGGTGGTGATATTCAAGCTGAATTTGAGAAATACTGGCCATTTTATTTTTTTCGGACAAATCTTCCAGAACGTCAAATTCAGCGCCTTCAATGTCAATTTTGAGAAAATCTATTGGTCCTTTTATATAATCAGACAAACAGACAATATCCACGGGAAAAGAATTGAGCGGACGCTTGGCGGCCAGATATTTGTTCAAACTGGCACCGTAACTTGTTGGCTCGTCCTGATCAACAAAAAATTCCGCTTGGCCTTTTGTTTTTCCCAGAGCGCAGGGATAAACTATGACATCTTTCTCCCAATCGTTGACTTGGATGTTTTTCTTTAATATCGCCAACGCAGCCGGATTAGGTTCAAAACACTTAACACGAGCATTTGGCGCCATGAGTTTGATATAGAGCAAAGAAACTCCGATATTCGCACCACAATCAATTGCTTCAATCGACAAATTTGTTTTTTTAAGGTAATAATATTCTTTAAAAAATATCTCCATGAAAAGCCCGGCAAATTGTTTGAGAGAAGTAAAATAAAAACTAACTGGGCCGACTGGGATTTTATAATATTTTCGCTTAACAATCCCGGTTTTATAAAAAAGGTAATATGAACAAAAAATTACCGCCGCCCGAAAACCGAGAAGCTTGCGCAAATATGAAAAATATCCGATAGCTCTTGAAATCATTTTAATTAGAGGGACATATTCTTGCGGGCCAGATCAATGCCCCAGGAATAAAGCTGCCACCGACGCGGACCAGTAAAATGTTTAGCGGCAGTATCTCCATCTACGTCCCCTTTGATTCGATAGCGCTTATGAGTCAAAAACTTCCATTTTAGACGAGCATAGAGAACGGAGAACCCGGCCGAATCCACGAAATAGTCCTCGGGCTCAAGAATATGCTCAAAATATTCCGTGAACCATTCATGCGGAATTTTAGTTTTATCAAAAATTATAAGGTCGGAGTTAAGATGATTAAGACCTTGTTCATTTATTTTTAGACGATTTTTAAATCCTTCGTCAATCAATATAGGCATGTCATGAGGATCATAAGACCCAAGAGCATCACTATCAATTTGACCCTTAATAAATTCAATGATCTCTTGCGGCTTTGAGTAAAACAAAACATCACTGCCGATGACCATTACATACTTAGATTTTGAAAGCAGGTAGTCGTCGGTTAATTTGGTAGCCAGAACATTGGGCCCGAACCTAATCTTTTTTATCTTATCATTGATATCAGTTCTCTGGTTGATAGCGGCGGTTGCCTCGCTCCAGGGCAGAACCCGGACATTGCTGAATTTACTCTCCAGAAGGGCGATAGACCGCTCATCAAAATCGTCAACATGAACGATAATCTTTGGACAAAGACCGGAATGGTGGAGAAAAGAACGCAAACAAACCATGAGCGGCCAGAGCATCGCTTTCTGGCACAGCACATGGACCTCAAAGTCCTCGTCAATCTTGCCTTCATATTTTGGAAATCGGGTAGTCAGAAGACGTCCAAAATATCTGTTTTTACAGTAACTGAAAAAATGTCTCCCTTCCCCGCTCCCAAACAACCTTTTGACAGAATAGGCCTCCGTCTTTATTTTTTTGAACAATCTCTTAAGCATATTTATAAATTATATATGAAAAATTGGAAGTTACTACCATAGCAACTTCCAACTCCTTTGAACGTCATCTCCACCAAAGAACAGTGGCTGAAATAATTGCCAACACAGCACCGACCGGTTCGGCTAACTTGTAGACCATGGCTGGTACTGGAGGGTACTGGACTGGCCAACCTCGTGGCACAATCCGGTACCATGCATCGGCCATCCAGGGGGCCATTACCCACTTCAATCTCGGATGAGATGGGTAGAGTTTACCATCCTTTCGAAAACATGGAATGAACGAGTCCACAAAGATGTGGAGCAAGAGAGCCACAAACGGCAACCACGAATGACTCACCCAGCACAGCGCCCCGCCGAATGGGAACGCCAGAACGCTGTGAAGAATCCGATCGCGAGCCGTGATGTCCGGCGTGAGTTTCAGAAATCCTCGGTGGTAGATTTCAAAAATCTTGTCGCCATCGATGAATACCCCGCTCCCGATGGAAGCGGCGATGACCGTGGGCGATATGTCGGCGCCGGCCATCTGCGCTCCAGTCAAAAGACCCAATGTGACGCCAACGTGAGAAATCGGACCCACAAAAACCTCTCAATCCACTAAAATCTAAGGAACGAATTAACACTTCCAGATCAGGACAATAGCAAAAAAAGAACATAAAGTCAAGCTCTTGTAGAGTAATCAGCTAAATAGATAAAGAAATAAAGCCGCGCCAAAAAAATTGAGAATGATATCGAAAATGGTGTCGGCCAGGGTTGGAGTCACATCTTTTTGTCTAAGTTTACTTTTCACATACTTAGATAGCGTAGGAACCTTAGCAACTGTAAATTCCATGAATTCCCATAATATGGTCACAATCCCAAGACCTAGAAATATAAAGCTTGGCGACTGGAAAAAATTAGAAAAGAACATCGCCACGAAGAAACCGCCCAAGAAATGTAGAGTTTGAAAAAACCAATAATGACGGTTACCAAATCCATGATACATACCCAAAGATACGTTCAAAACAAATAGAATAGTGAGGGCTATAAAAGTATAGGCACGTTTTTATGCTAGAAGGGTATTTTAATTCTGACGCCCTTTATATGAATGTCCCAAAAGAGTCTAGCCAGGGCATGTATGGCTTCGATTACGCTTTTAATTTTAAACGAAGCGGTGGCTGAGGTCGGTTTAATACCCATGGGCACCTCTACATACCGAGCGCCTGATTTTATGAGTAAAACCAAAACTTGGACCATGTATGCAAAGCTTCCTGAACGCATCGGCACTTTTCTTATCAGCTTTGTCGGTACGACGCAGGTGCCATTATAGTAACGGAGGCGAAGGCCAAACAACGTGTTACATAATATGACAAAGGCCCGAGAAACAAAACGTCTCTTAAAACTACGCGCTTTTTTATTTACTGTATACGGAACTACAAGATCTACCTGACCGATATCCTTGAATATACCGACCATGGAATCTTCGATCGTCTCGTCGTCGCTGGGAATAAACATAACATTTTCTTTTTGGGCTAGGTCCACCCCCTGCCAGTACGTTAGGCCGAATGGCTTAAAGTGATGATTAATAATTGGCCGAATATGAGAATCTTTTTTTGCCAGGTCGAGTACAACTTCATCGGTTCGATCGTGACTTCCGTCCCTGCTCGTATTTACCAACACAATTATCTCATAGTCGGAGAGTCCGGCCCTTTGCAACGCTCGAGTGGTGGTGGCGATAGCTTCGCCTACCAGATGCTCCATATTCAAAGCCGGCATAATGATAGAAAGTGAGCGGTTCATGTTAGCTTACTATACAAAAAAAATGTCTGTTTGCAAAGGAAGGCCCCGGTTGCTCGAAAGCAACCGGGGTTGTGTCTTCTCGGTTGGAGATTAGTCGAGAAGGTATTTTAGTCGCTGAAAGAAGAGCTCGGAACTGATGGGGGTTTTGTTGCCGATGACCTCAACGGCCAGAGAGCCGGCGACGTTACCTACAAATGCGGTCAGATCCGACGAAAGACCGCGGGCGGCACAGAGAGAAGAGAACGCAAGGAATGCGTCTCCGGCACCGACCGTATCAACCACACTGGTAGTGAACGAGGGAATGATGCCGGCCTGGCCGTTGTCCAAGAACAATGCGCCACGGCGGCCAAGTGTCAGCACCACCGAAGCGGCCCCCGTGGAAGAACGGACGGAACGAGCCACGTCTTTGACGTCGGACTCGTCATCATGAACGGCAAGCCGAGCTTCGCGTTCATCGACGCAGAGGTAGTCAGCACCTTGGTACTTGGTAGCGTAGTTGAAGCCAAGGTTACCCGCATTGGTCTGCGCGTTGACGGCTAAGAATGCGGCACCCGAACGAATCGTCTCAATCAATCGCTTTGAGAGTAGCTTGTGGCCGTAATCGGCCACAAGCACCAAGTCATAATCGGCCAGACACCCCTTGAGGTAAGCATCGATGCTGTCCTCCAACTCGGTTGGTATTGGTTTTCGATCAAACTCGTACAGCTCGAACAGTCGTGTCAAGTAGGCCGGATCAATGTACCGAGTTTTCGTGATTGTTGGACGATTCGGACAGATGAAAAACTCTGGCCGCACGTTCGGTTGAAGTTTTCCTCGAATGAACTCCTCTCGAGAACACGTTTCGCCCAGATAGGTCACGACATCAACAGTCTCACACAAGCCCGCGATGTGGTTGGCACAGGCAAGAACGCCTCCGGCAAACATCTCTCGTTCCCGCACTTCCGCGGCAATAACGGGTGACTTGGATGGTGTACCCGGCAAGGGCGCCGCATAGCAGTACTCGTCAATGATCGTTTCGCCCACCACAAGAACCTTGAGATTCCTAAGACTCTGAAGATGTCCGACCACTGACGCGTAGTCATACTTCTTCTTGAAGTCATCGAGAAATGCCATTACCTCTGGCGGGTTGGGTGGAAAGTATCTATTCAGAAGACTCGTCGAATGGACCAGGGGCACGATCTGCAGAAACTCCATCTTGCCCCCAACCTCATCGAGAGCTTCCTTGTCCCGGTTGAGACCGCTGGTTGGATCATCGAGCAGCGGCATGACATCTTCGCCTCGAGCGTAGATGTCAGGCCGTAATTGCCGAATAATTTTGTATGGACCAAGCTCACGGCAGGGAACCACAAAACTCACGTAGCCCAGAGAGGCCACCGAACGCTGACGAATGCTTTCAGCGAACGCTGGACGATTTGGACCTTTGTGGACGAATGTGTCATCGAGAACGGAAACGATAAGGACATCTCCGTAATCGGCAGCCTGATCGAGGTAGTAAATATGCCCCATGTGCATGAGATCAAACACACCGTGGGCAAGTACTACTCGTTTCCCCTCTGCCTTGAGTTGCTGAACGATTGGCACAAGTTCTTCGAGTGTTTTGATTTTTTTGCCCACTCGGTGCGTATGCATAGCTACCCCTTCTTAGAGCTGAAAATTGTCAATGAAACTCGCCTCATACGATAGCACACTAAGTATAAATATGGAAGGGAAGTTATAAAAAATAAATAGGGGGCGCCTGCCTTGGAAGACAGACGCCCCTGTGTGAACTAGGAAACCGGACCGCCGAGAGCGAGCTTTCGGTCGGGCCGTTTCACGAGTCTTCTCCGTTCTTTCCGCTGTTTCCAGAGATCAAGCTGGATCATCTCGAGATAGAAACGAATCTTTTCTCGAAATGAGTACCTGATCGGATAGATGCGAGTGCGATGCATGTACCCCTTTGAAACAGTGTAGAGCCAGAGGAACAGAGCCTGGAGGCGCTTGTTTCTGGTTGAACTCATGCCCATTAAAACGCTAGTCATGGGCCGAGCCAATCTTTGTATAAACCGATTCCGTGACCCCCAAAAGAGAGTCAGGAACGTACCAATGAGCGTCAGGTTCTGAATGACCTCTTTCTCCTCTTCCGAAAAGCATGAGAGAGGAGATTTAGTCTGATAACTAGCATGAAGCTTGGCAAAATCGCCGTCGAAATCTCCGCGCGCTTCGCACCAGTCAGTCGCCTTGGTCCCCGGATAGGGAAACAGAGTCAGAAACTCCGCGAACCCGGGCTTGCACTTGAGAGTAAACATCACCGACTCGACGTTAGTCGCGATGTTGTCATGGCGCAAACCCATGTTGCCAAGGAACTGGACCGTCGATCGACGCCGCAGAGCCGTGCTCTTCTCGTTTGGAAACCAAGTCTGATTGAGTTTCAAGGCCTCGTCAAAATCCATCCGCGTCCCGTTGACCGTCTTCAGAATACCCAGATCCCTTTTCACCAACGCGAGTTTCTCATCGAAATGAGGATCGTCCTCGCGCGGAAGAATGGGAGATGGAATCCCGACAATGGTGTTTGGGAACGTATAGACACCCTCCGCGTAGGCAATAGCAAACGCGGCTTTGACTTGTTCCTGGCTCATATCGCGAACGATGACATGATCATGGATGAACTGGTTGCCTGACTCAATAGACATAGTCAGGGAGGCCAATCCAGCCTTTTTCCAGTCCCGGATGACATTCACGCCCTTCTCGTGCAACTTCATGACGTTGTCACAGCGAGTCAGGATGTGAAATGGCAACCCGACCCGGACCGGGTACTTGGAGCAGAACTCTTCGTGCCAGGCCACCTCGTCCGGACTGGGAAAGGGCGGGAACACGTCATCGTAGAACTTGAAATACCTCGTATCCCAGTTCTTCATGACATACTTCAGCTCCTCCAAGAACCGATCAACTCCGTAGTACTGCCTGACCCGGCCAAGACCTTTGTAGAGGTCGTTGAATTGCGGCTCAAAGCAGTATGCACAACGAAATGGACAGCCCCGCGAAGCCATGTGAGTGCGCTTGAAACGTTTCCGAAACGCAGTTGAGTCGTAGACGAGACCGCGATCCAGAAATGGGAGAGTATCCAGGTCAACTTTTCTGGAACGAACAATCCCCCGCTTCATAGTGAACGCGTCAAAGTACTTTTCATCCTTGGACCCATCTGAGATCAGTCCGAGTTGGACTTTTCGGGAATCGGCCGGAATCTCAAGGACTTTGTAAACGTTCTCTTTGGTCACTACGTTCTGAATCTGGTCCGGCATCCGACCGGCTTCAAGTTCAGCTAGTATCTCGAGCCACGCGTCATCGCCTTCTCCAACGCAGATCAAATCCATCGCTTCTGGATGGCGCATCATCTCGCCGGGGAAGTAGGTGAAGTGAGGCCCGCCGAAGGCAGTGATGATGGAACGCTTGATGTTTTTGGCTTCAGCCGCGGCATTGATGTAGGTCCGCTGGTTGCCGGTGATGCAGCTGAACGCCATCACATCCGGCCTGAAGCTTGAAACGGCGTCCTTTACACTCCGATCTTGCAGAACCAACATCTGGGTTTCATGTCCGCGTTGCCGGGCCAGAGCCGACAAAAGCATCTGGTTCATCGGCTCGGTCATGTCCCCGTCGTCACGCATGACAAACAGGATTTTCATTACAGTTCTCCAATCTAAGTGGCTATCTAATTGCCAAAGGTCTGTTTACATAAAATCATACAAAAAAGATAAAGTCAACCACAATTATTGATTTTATTTGAAATATATATTATCATTTTGGAACGTTTTGAACCTTTCCAACTGAAAGAAGGACGGCATGCAAACAGTGGCAGAGTATATCTTGGATTTCATCGCTTCGCTTGGCGTCCGGCACGTTTTCGGACTCATCGGCGGCACTTGTGGAATTCTCATTGACCGCCTCGGCGAGTATCAGAAACAGGGCAAGCTTGCCTTCGTGCCGATGCTCCACGAGCAAGCGGCATCTATGGCCGTTGAGGGCTACGCCCGCCAGACCGGATTTGGCGTCTGCCTGGTCTCCAGCGGACCGGCCGTGACTAACATCATGACCGGAGTCCAGGGCACGTTTCACGAGTCAATTCCCTGCCTCTACATCGCCGGCCAGCAGGACGTCGCGAATATTTACTGGAAGGCTGATGAGGATTTCCATAAGGAGATCCGCCAAATCGGCACTCAGGAGGGGCCCCACGTCAAAATGATGGAGCCGATAACTAAATACTCCGCTCTGGTCAAAGATGCGGCTGACATCCGATATTACCTGGAAAAAGCCGCCTATCTGGCCCGCCGCGGACGGCCCGGGCCGGTCTTCCTTGACATCCCGAAAGATCTTCAGGGTTTCAAGGTTGATCCGGAACAACTTCGGCCGTTTGACCCATCGGAGGTGCTGGATGAAGAGGAGGGCATCCTGACCGGACCCGGCCTGGACCAAGAAGTGATGAAGCTCATTGAGCTCATCAATCATTCAGAACGTCCGGTTGTTCTGATGGGAGCCGGCGTCCGTCTCTCAAACACGACCGACCAGGCCCGTACCTTCGCCGAACGGCTGGGCGGGCCGGTGGTCTGTAGTTGGGGCGGTATTGACGCTTTTCCTCATGCTCATGAGGCTTTCGTTGGCAGCATTGGCGACTACGCGACCCGGGCCGGCAACTTCACCGTCCAGAACTGCGACCTGCTCATCACTCTCGGCTCTCGGCTGGACCCACGCCAGACGACCAAGGAGTTCCACTGGTTCGCCCGCGGGGCCAAGATCGTGATGGTGGACAAAACCAGAAAAGAGCTGGAAAAAGAGGGGGTCAAGATTCACCTGCCTGTACGGGCTGACTTGAGACAGTTCTTCGCCTCATTCAGCCGGAACGAATCGGCCATTCACCAGCCAGATATCTCGGAATGGTACCAGTGGGTGCAGAAGCAGTACAAGGCCAAGTACCCGGTGGTTACCTCCAGTGATTACGAACAGGATTCGCCCGTCAATCCGAGAGCATTCCTAAAACGTCTATCAGAACTGGTCCCGGCCGAAGTCCCGATGGTCGCTGACTGCGGTGTCAACCAAATCCTAGCCATGACCTGCTGGCAGGTCAAAGAAGGCCAACGGGCCTTTGAGAACGGCGGTAGCGGAGCCCTAGGGTTTTCCGTGCCGGCCGCTTTCGGAATGTCGTACGCCATGGGTAAGAAGCCGGTGGTGTGCGTCATGGGTGATGGCGGGTTCCAGTTCAATATTCAGGAGCTGCAAACCATCAAGAACCATGGCATCCCGCTGAAGATTTTTGTCCTGAATAACAAAGCTTACGCTTTGTTGGTCAATACCCAGGACAAGAGCTACGGCGGACGCCACGTGGCTTCAGTTAATGAACCGGATGGTTATTCGGCGCCTGACTTCGTTAAAGTGGCCGAGGCCTTTGGAATCAAGGCCCTGAGAATTTCGGGGCTGAGCCAGACAGACGAAGCGGTCAAAGAGGTGCTGGGCCATTCCGGTCCGGTCGTCATTGAGGTTGCCATTCCTGAAGGATCTTTCCCCTTCGTGTTCGTCAACTACGGTGACGCCCTGGAAGATTCCCGGACGAAAGCAAAGCCGGCGGTCTATCTCCCGGTTTCCGAGATTCGGGAGAACATGCGGTTTGTGCCTCCGGTCGCCAAGACCTTGGAGCGCGAGCCGGTTCCGGTGGAGAAATAACAAACCGGAACAATCATAGCCCTTTGGACCGTTAAGTCCAAAGGGCTACTCTTTTAATAATTCAGTTATCCTTCTGTAGAGAACCGGAATTGTATCAGAAAAATCACCCCTGACATAATAACTTTTACCGCCATCGCGTATCGTACGCACAAGAATAGTTTTTAGAGGTCTGAAATAGTATCTGGGGTCTTTTAATCTTTTCAATATCTTATAATTCACGACGTCCTTTTCACTCCGCCAGTTGCCCAAATCTATGAGATCAAAAACCCCGGTTGTAAATGAGTTTATTTTTTTCTTTTTTTGTATAGATATATTTCTGGCCATTGAGAGCGCTTTTAAATACACCTCCGGACCCATGGCCTGGGCACCCATAGATATAAAAACGCCGCCTTGAAGCTTCGAAATAGAGTCGGCAAATATAAGAAAATCGTCTCCAGACGTTTTGCCGATCGCGCCAAAATCGGCCGAGGGATGCTGGTCAGTGATATCGTATCCAATGCCTTTGTGAACAGTTATCGGAATACCCAAACGATATGCCGCCGCAAAAATACTTACGTCTTTATAAGGAAATTTAGACGCGAAACCCTTGTGAATTGCGCGGCCGATAGATTCACCTAGTCCTAGCCCATGTCTTGAACCATATAGAGCGGCCTTATTTATGAATACGCTTGCCTCTTCCCAATTTCCAAATTTTCCATCTTTAATATAACGCTCCACATCCTCCATTGTCGCTCCAATAAGAGCAAGCTCCAAATCATGGATTGGTACCGCGCCATTAGTGGCAACGTGGCTTATAATGCCTCGCTCCATGAGATTAATAATGATACGAGAATTCCCGCGCCGGAGCGGATGAGCGCCCATGGCTAAAATTACTTTTTTATTTTTTTTATAAGCTTTTACGATAGCTTGAGCTAAAAATTCAATATTTGTGTCAGCTAAACGCGGACCCGAGGAATTTAGGGTTTTAACATCAGAAACAGTCATTTTATTTTTTCGTTCTGCCAGCGGTCTAAACTTTATCTTTTTTCGGTCTAATTTTTTAAACATATCTAAAAATATTTGACCCTTTATACTATCACCTAATAACAAAAAGTCAACAAAAAAATCGGGCATCGCGTACGATGCCCGACGTGACTGCCAACTAGATAAAGTTTGCCCTTTTCGGAGGCGAGACTGTCTCCAGCTGGACCATTTCCTTCTCGAACTGCTCATCCGACAAGCCACGAAGTCCAGTCATGAACTTATTGTCTTTGTCGGGATGACATGTTTTACGGCACTGGCCGATGTCCAGATGGTTCAGAACAAAATCCAGATGTTGACGACGAGTTTCTCCAAACCAGATCTCACGAACCGTCTGGGTGTTCAGGTTGCCAAGCGCGAACCGCGGATCGGTCCAATAGGCCGAACAGCTCAACCAGAGACCATCTGACTGGATGTACGACCAAAGCGAGGGCGTCACCAGGCATGTGGAATATGGTCTCTCTGATTCGTACTCCTCAAAGCGCGTGAAGCGGAAAACCACTTCAAACAAATCAGATGAGTAGCGCCGGATGAGATCTTCCCCTGTGGCGTTAATCTCATCCATGAGCTGGCGATAACTCATGGTACCGTACCGACCCGCCGTCGCTTGGCTCAATGGATGCTGGGAATACGGCTTGATGGAGACGTAATCAGCACCACTGGCATGAGCCCGCTGGACCAACTGCTCAATCTCCTGCCAATTGGCCGGAATGACCTTGCCATTCTTGGATGCTTCCTGAACCAGCACCGTCATGTTCACGCCCAATTCACAATCTCGAGCCCCAAGCGTCTGCTTCAAGTTCGCCGCTCGTTCAATGTTGCGCCACGCCATATTCCAGTGCTGCTCGGAACAGTCGTGTATACGGGCGTAGCTTTTGGCGGTGCCTGCATTGACACTGAACTGGATGTACCCGTTAACCAGAGGAATGATACGACGGGCAGTCTGTTCTGGCAGAGCAGTACCGTTGGTAAGCATACCGATGTCGATACCGGCATCGCGAGTTGCTTTAAATATCCGGCCAAGTTCTTTGTGAAGAGTCGGCTCACCTTCACCGGCAAACTGAATACTCTTCACTCCGAGCCCATCCGGATCTTCTTCCCGTAGTTCCCGCAGTTCACCGATTCGACGACACATGATGTCGGTATCCAAGAAGCGGTCGGGATATCCGAGTATGTCCGGCGCGCAGAATGAACAGCGATGGTTGCACCGGCCACTTGGTGAAATCTCCAAGTAGACAGGCATCAGATTGAAGGGGTCCTCCCTCCACCGACGCAACCATTGCGGATGGTACTGGACCTTCGAACCTTCAATCCACCTCATCACGTTCATGAAACCCTCCGTTGTCAACGAACAAAAGACAATGAAACCCTACTCTATCATAAATCAATCTCTAATCAAGGGATAGTTAAATAGTATATAGCTATGCTACCGTCATTGTATACTTCTTTGCTATTTTTTAATGTTTCTATGTGGAAATCCTGATCGCGTGACAAATCTTTTATGGCATAGGTAACATGATACTTTTTTAGAAAATCATAGATATGCGGCCTGACAATTCTATTATTTTCAATAATCAGATCTTGAATTTTACGGTCCCGAATTGCTTTAAGACGAACCAGAGCTTCAGGATCACAGCTAGCCAATCTCTGTAATTTGAATAATTTACACAACTTCAGTTTGAAATTAAGGTTTGACGTCTGATTGATATCGCTGCTGCCCAATGCCGCGTCATATTCATTCATAATTGATTTTGAATCAACATTCTTAAAATATCTGGAGGCCAAATATCGCTCCCGTATCTCCTGCCCGGATACGAAATACTGGTTGGCCAGATCCTGCCCTGATACGAGGACATAATGGCGAGAATAAATCAGGGTATAACTGCTAATATCGGGATTGGCCCAGATTACTGTTGGCTTTGATTCTTTTTTGTCAAGCCAGGCGATCGGGGCGGCATATCTTTGAATGTATATCGCTTCGGGCCCGTCAATCTTCAACTCCGGCAGAACTGAACGTTTATATTGCGCCAATACCGGTACAAAAGTAAGCGTCAACAATCCGACAACCATGATCATTTTACCGGATCGCTTGGGAATCAAATTGGCATGATTCCAAACAAAATAAAGAAGCATGTAAGATGAAATTGCGAGCCAGAGGTACATTTCCCGGGTAAGATGCTCGCCGATGACCGCGTCTCGGCCCGTCAGAATCGGACTTAGCAATAAGACAAGTATGGCCAGGCCCGTGGGAATAACTAACCGCCATGTCCTTATGAAATCAAGGTTATTTTTTATACCAGGGACTAGCTTCATGACACCCGACCAAACAATTAAATTCAGTATGATCCAACGGCCAATATAAAACGACTGCGGCGAAGGTAAATGAGTTTTAATGGATCCGGCATGGCTGATAAAATCTGCAAAAAGTGGATGTGAAATTTCGCGGTAAATATATATAAACGCGGGTAATGCCAATATGAAAGAACCGAGACCAATGATAAGCAGACCCTTCAGCCGAGACCAATCTTTCTGTGTCAAAAATAGAAGTAATATAAAAACCATCGTCCCGCCGGATACTTGCCAGGTATAGGGATAAATATAAAATGTCGCGGCAAAACTAAAGGCCAAAAAGATAGCGGCTGGCCGTTCAGGTTTTTTTAACCAGCGTGTAAGCCCGATCAGAAATAACAAAAAAAATGGAAATACGGCCGAAAGGACCGCGGGCCGAACCATCATCCAGTAGACCTCCAAATATATCGGTCCGACAAGCCACCATGCCCATAACCGCCGCGTGCCTAATTGTTCCAGGAGTATTTTAAGAAGATATACAAAAATTAAATTCCAGATAATCAAACCGAGGATAAGTGCTTGTGTGAATGAGAGACCTAATTTTAATGGGATGGACGCAAGGAACAGAGCCGCTGTCGGGGATGCGTTGATATCATTGGCATGTTCAATAAAAAAAGGCGTATTGCCGAAGGGAATATGGGCCGTGCCTTTGACTATCTGGATAAAATAAAATAGGCCGTCGGTCACATAGGACGGCATCATTCCCTGCCAAGCCGGGCCAATGGCAATCCTGGCATGCAAAATCGGCATTATTGAGATTAATCCTACGACCAAAACCAGTATTGCGAGCTTAGTAAGTTTATTTTTCATGTTTGGTCAGCAAAATGTGAAACGTGCTGAAATAAAACGGCCTCAACAGAGTTTTATACAAAGATAGGATAGGCAAGCGCATTAGATTGTATTTCCTGTTTATCTTCAGCTCTCTGATATCGGCGATCTTGAAACCGAGTCCGGCCACCAATTTATGGAACTGACTGAAAGTGAAATAGTGCATGTCACGGATATTATGGAGATCTATGGCGTTGGCATAATCTTTGTGCCTTCTGAACAGGGACAGATAGGAATTGGCCAGTCGGCGAGGCAGCCAGCCCAAAAAATAGAGCCGGAAATGGGTATCATACAAACCGAACCGGTTATGGACGCTGATATAGGCCTTTCCGCCCGGCCTTAAAACCCTATGAATTTCTCCGAGAACTTTTTTAGGGTCGCGGACATGCTCAATCATCTCGCCGGCATTGATAAAATCAAAACTGGCGTCGGCAAAAGGCATTTTCTCGGCGGCGGCTTGAACTATGTTTATTTCAAGGCCCCGGTCGGCTGCCTCGCGACGCGCGCCTTCTATTTTAACCTTATCAATCTCAATGCCGGAAATTTTATAACCCCGGCTGGCCCCTTCCATCAAAAATCTGCCCCAGCCGGCGCCGATATCAAGGATTTTTTTGCCTTTTAAATCTCCTACAATTTTTTCTAAATTATTAAGATGGCCCATATTGTATCTAATTTATAATACATTTTTGGATATAATAAAACAGGTGACGAACAGATTCTATTGTGTTAGAATAATTTAGAATCATGAAGAAAAAAATCCCGTCAATTTTGCTTGTAGGAGTCGGCCGATGGGGGAAGAACCATCTCCGAGTCCTACTTAAATTACAGGCCGAGGGGCTTTGTCGCTTGATCGGCGTACAGGCCAGGAATTCCCAGAGGCTTGAATCTATCGCCAAGGAATTCGGCGTGCGGACATTCAGCGACGATCAGGGCTGGGAAGAAGCTGGTGCTATTGATATCACAGTGCCGACTCATGACCACTTCATCTTGGCGAAAAAGGCATTGTTGGCAGGAAAAGATGTTCTGATTGAGAAACCGATGACCGCCAGTCTCACAGAAGCGGAAGAACTTGAAAGAATTCATGCAAATTCTTCCCAAATTCTCATGGCGGGCCATATCTTTTGCTACAATCCCGCCCTGGATTATGTAAAGAAGATTATTGTAAGCGGTAAGATTGGGAAAATACGATTTTTGAGAGGTCGTTTCATGGGATTTCGAGATAAAGATATAGATGTCGGGATTTTGGCCACGACGGCGATGCATTTTATTTACTTGTCAAATTCCCTCATGGGCAAACCCCCCAAGGCAGTGTGGGCAAAAGTAGATTACTTATTAGACCCGGTCTTGGATGATTATTGCCTTGTGCGACTTGATTACGGTCCAGAATTCAGTCTTATTGAGGCGGACTTCTTCACTCCAGGAAAATTTAGAACATTTGATATTCTCGGCACCCATGGATCAATCATCTTCGACGTGATTAACCAAAAAGTAGAATTGCGCGATGAAAAACATGTTCCTTTCGGAGACCATTTCAAGACCCATGCCGGGAGCGTGTCAAACCCGGACATTGAATATCAAGAACCTCTCTATCTGGAGCTTCGTCACTTCTTGGAGTGCATCCAGGAGCGGAAAGAACCGCTCACGGGAATCAAGGATGGCGTAGCTATCTTACGAATCATAGAGGCGGCGTATGAGTCGTCCCGGCTAGACAAGACAATATTGTTAAGTTGATTATTTTTTGATTATTTTGAATTTAGGAAGAGGGAGCACGAATTTTGATTTCAGGCCCTTGGCTCGCCAGTTTTTCATAATGAAGTCGGCGTAGTGCCAAGCCAAGATGACTAGGTAATCCGGCTGTTCTTTCAGAATGATGTCGTTTGCGACAACAGGGATATGCGTGCCGGGCATGAACTTGCCAACTTTTTCTGATTCGGGTAGTTGAGCAATGTAGGGCATCAAGGTTTTATCAATACCATAATAATTTACCAATACTGCCCCACGACCCGGACAAGAATCGGCCACAAACTTAAGACCCTTCTCTTTGGCTTGATGGGCTAATTGAATAAATTTATTCCGATTTTCATGGACTCGTTGCCGAAATTTTGTCCATGTTGCAGGTTTAAACAATCCTTTTGTCTCTTCTAATTTTAATAATTTGGTAATTTCCGGACTAATAGGATATTTGCCTTTTCTTCCTATATACGCTCTAATATTTCCGCCATATCGCGAGGCTCGCTGGACATCAAAAACTTCCATACCGTAATATGGAAATAATGTCACTAGAGATTTCAAACTATAGGTACGAATATGTTCGTGGTAAACCCCTTCAAACTGATTACTCTCTAAAATATCCAGAAGATATTGGCTCTCGGTAATGAAAATTCCGTCCTTATCTAAAAGCTGAACCAGTCCTCGCATTACTTCTCCAAGCGGGGCCATATGAGCAAAGACATTGGTCATAGTGACCATTTTCGCATGGCCATATTCTTTGACGATGTTCTTCGCAACTTTCTCGGTAAAGAAGCTCTGGATCGTTTCAATCTTATTTTCTTTACGAGCAAGCTTGGCCATGTCGGTCGGTTCGACACCCAGTACTTTCATCTTGTTACGTTTGAAACCGGTCAGTAAGGTACCGTCATTTGATCCAATATCGACGCATAGAGATTTTGGAGAAAGATTAAATTTCTTTACAACACTATCGGCAAACAATACCTGATAGTCGCGTAAAGGCGCGGAAATACCGCTTCGATAGGGATAGTCTTTGGGATAGATAGTTGAACCCTCTACGACATGATCCAATTGTGCTAACCCGGATTCAGGGCAAATCATCAGCCGAAGCGGATAATAAACCTCCGGCTCATTTATGGTCTTCTTGGTCAATAATGCGTCGCAAGGCGGTTGGTGACCGAGATCAATGGCCTCAAAAAGATTTTTTGAGCCCGTGATTTGACAATGATCTAGTTTTCCAGGAATAGCGTCGTGGTTGGGTTTAATCATAACAAGTTAATATCATACTTAGAGCATTAACTCAATACATCCTTCATTTCTTTTTTAAAACTAATAGTACTGAAACTCCAAATGGAAAAGATAGGTATCGGAGTAATTTTCTTTCAAAATTAAAAATGTGAAAAAATAAATAATTTAAAAAATGATTATTTATCTCCAGATCCGATTCCCGGTTTATGTTTAATATTTTACTTAACAATCTAATCAGTGCTATCGGTAAAAATAAAAAAGTATTAAAATATGATTTTTTTATCACTTCAAAATGAGCCGACTTTTGGACCATTGCTAAAAGAGAATGTACCGTATATCTCCGGTAGTGGTGAGAAATCTCGTCTTGGATGCCCCACAAAAATTTAAATGCCGGCACAAAAATAATAAACAATCCGTTTTCTTTTAATACTCGGTGTATTTCTTCTATGGCCGAACGCTCATACTCTACGTGCTCAAGAACGTCAAGAGCTAAAACAACACCAAAGGAATTAGATGGAAAATCTAAACAATTATCTTTCAAAACTGTTAAATTCACAATGCCTTTCTGCTGCCCTTTTATAACGGCCTCTTCAGATACATCACAGCCAGAAACGTCATAATTTAACTTCTGTAAATAGCGAACGAATTCTCCGGAGCTGGATCCAAAATCTAAAATTTTTGTGGAACTTGGCTGGGAAAAATTACTGGACAAGAGATCTTTTATAATCTTCCGCCTGACCGCAAGCCACCAATGTTTATCTTGGGAATCTAATTCAAAATATTCTCTCTCAAATTTTTTATCCATTATGATACTTGGATTGACTTAGCGTATGAGAATCAATATTTTTTGTTTCGGCAATGATATAACTTGGTCGGCCTTTTATTTCATTGAACATTTTATAAAGATATTCTCCAAATATGCCTAAGATTAATAATTGGAAACTGCTCATAAATAAAATTATAATGATCGTGCTCGCCCAACCAATCGGTATTATATTAAGATTGGTATAGCGAGCGTAGACTACGAATCCGCTGAAAGCGACGCTAAATAAAAAAATGAGACCACCCAGAGCTCCAGCCAACCTCAAAGGAAAAGCGGAGAAAGATGTAACACCGCTCATCACGAAACCTACAAGTTTGGTAAAATTGAATCCTGATCGGCCAAATTTTCTAGCTTCTGCCGTATATGGAACATAGGTCTTTTTGAATCCAATCCATTGAATCATACCCCGTAAAAATCTATCCTTTTCGGGCATTGTCTTTAATGCATCAATAACCGAACGTTTATATAATCCGAAATCGGATGAATTTTTAAATTTTAGATTTGTGATTAAACTTAATACTTTGTAGGTGGTACGACCAACAAATTCTCGTAGCCAGCTATTCTGTTTATTCACCAATCGTTCACCAATCACTAAATCGTAACCCTTGTTGGCATACTCAATAAAAACCGGAATCATTGATGGTGGGTATTGAAGATCATCATCTATGACAACGATCATGGCGCCTTGAGCAAAATCAAAACCAGCACTAACCGCGGACTGATAACCAAAATTACGTGATAACGTTATGATTTTGAGATTATGATTAATTTCCGAAGCAGCTGCTAATAGTTCTGCCGTTCTATCAGTGGAACTATCGTTAACGAGGATAATCTCATAAATTTTGCCGGTTGAGCTACATATTGAAACTAGTTCACGCAAAAGGTGTGGAATAGATTCTTCACTATTAAATACCGGAATGACCACCGATAATTCTATCCGGCCTTCGGTCTTTTTTTGACTTGCATGAGGATTAATATTTTGCATCATTTAGGTTTAACCTGATACAGAAAGAGACCGTCTTTCGCATAGACCTTGGACAAAAATGGGAGTTTATTGAAGTAATTACTATCAGTACCGTTATCCGCAATAATAAGGTCTATTTTAAAACTTTTAAAAACTTTGTCAAGTGGTATTTTATAAAATTCATTATATTCCAATCCTAATTTCTGTAATTCTACATCTGAAAGTTCATAGTTTCCTGGCATATCACGATAATAAATACCAAACAGGGCACTTGTAATATTATTTCTATCTTGGTACATGGCATTTATGATATTTTTATCATTTATACCATGCAAACGATAGTCCAGAAAAAGCATATCGCGGATATGGACTTTACTATTGCTGTAATTTTCTAATACCATAGGGGCGTTATGGTGAGTGTATGCTAAAATCAAGTACGAAAGCTCGGGATACGAGATCTCCAGATCGGGATTAGCCCAAATATTTTTTTTTGTGGTATAGCTCTCGTCAAGAAAAGTTAACAATGGAGCATATCGCTGGTTTTCTTTATAGGTCGTGTAGTTCGCGGAATAAGAACGCGCCTGAATAATAATGGCATTAAGAGAAAATATTGATACCAAAAATATAACTACCACTATTCTCCATTTTTTGTTGGGTACAATTTTTTCTATCCAGTATAGCCCAAGGAAGGTCAGAATAATTGCAATGAGTGGTTTCGTAGTGAACCAATGGTAGTGACCAGGCTGTATCTGGAATCCTGTAACGAGTTGCTGATTAAGCACGACTGCTAATGCTCCAAAGAGAATAATAAAAAAATACTTAGTATTCTGGTATGCAGTGGGCCATAAAAATATAATAAACAAAAATCCCAGTACTACCCAAGCCCCCAAAATAGGCGCATGGGTATGTATCAATCCTAGTCGAGAAGTGGTATAGATATAATCCTCATCAGATCTACCCCTCAAAAGATTGACAAAAAATGGCAACGCGACAAGCCCGTTGACCGCAAACACAACAAAGAAGTATTTAAACTTTTCCCATTCTTTTTTTACCAATAAGCATAAAAGATAAAGACCGAGTACTACAACAATGAATGTCCATGTATAAATATATTCATATAATGAAAGCCCTATTAATACCCCAATAACGCCGGCGGCTTTAAAAGACATCTTATTGTACGCCAAACGATAGATTCCCCATAAGCCTAAAAACAAAAATATCGAGCTTATAAGGGGACTTATCGGCCGAGTATAGGGCAAAAAGCTATCAATACTTGTTTTAAACAAACTAAGACGCGTAACATCAATTGGACTTAATAAATTAATTCCTAAAATTACAAAGAGGGGCGCAATCAATGCCACTAATCTTAAAGAAAATATCTCCAGTAACCATCCGTAGAGAATTAAAAACAACAATATGGGTCCTGCAAATTTCAACGCTACGTTTATCTCTATAGCTCGGGTACTAAATATTTTAGCGAAAAAAGCCATTATTCTTTGGCCCAACTTCGGTGCTAAATAATAATTCTTTCCGGGATCCACAGGAAATGGCCCCTTTGAATAGTCTTCATATAGAGCCCTGTTAATCTCGCCAACATACATATATTCCGCGTCAGTGCCAAACATTTGGATACCTCTATAATTCTGATCTTTCAATACATAGATTTGAGGCGCAACAGAAACAAGACCGACTATAACCGCGAGGATGATGGCGATTTTATGCGATTTGATAAATGCTTTAACTTCCATCGGATTCTATGAAACTTTTTATGGCCCGAGCGCGGCTGGACCAAGAAAACTTTTCGGCTCTCTTTAAACTATGGCTGGCCAAACTGGTAGCGAGACTGGGGTCAGAAATAATCCGATCCAATTGAAGGGCTAAACCGCTGGCATCTCCCGGCTTGAAAAATAAAGCCGTGGTTGGATCAATGATTTCTTTCAAGCCGGGCAGGTCCGAAGCAATAATTACTTTACCCGCGGCCATATATTCAAATAATTTCATGGGCGATGTGGTGAGGGCGTGTTGGTTTAAATCTAGGGGGATGACGACGATGTCCATCGCCCGTAAATATCTTGGAATGATAGCGTGGGCTACCTGGCCGACAAAAACCACTCGCTGCTCTATGCCCAATTTTTTAGCTTTTCCCTTAAAATACTCAACGTGATTGTTCGGACCACCGATAATATATAAAATAGCTTCTTTGTGTCTCATGACACTAACGGCTTCAATAAGCCGGCCGACGCCTTTATCCATACCTGCCGTTTCCAGTCGGCCAACATGGCCGACGATGATGCCGGCCGGAAAGCCAAGCTCTTTTCGGACCTCTTCTCTCGACTGCGGAATATTGAATTGGTCCAGGTCAACCCCATTGGGAGCGACCAGCATCTTTGATCCAGAAACTTTGTAATGTTTCAGCAGAAGTTCCTTGGTGCCTCTGGAGTTGGCTATCACCTTTTTAGCTCGGTTAAGGATGAGCTGGATAAAGCGCCTTGGTTTCTTGAAGCGGTAATCGTGGATCTCGGCTGCAAAAGGCGGGCCAAAAACGGACAGAAAGAACAATGTCCAATAGTCCCGGGCATAAAATATCGTTCCAGCCCCCTGATAGCGCTTGGACCACAGGACCAGGATCAGAGCCGACAATAACGTCTGGATATAATAAGCGAGTCGGCCGGGCAGCCAAGAGATATCAATGGCCGGTACTTTCTGATAGTCAAAATTTTTCCTTAATCCGTAAAAAGAAAAAAAATCCTGTTTTATCGGGTTACGACGATAAGCCGAAAGAAGGATAACTTCATTCCTGTCTTCGGCGAAGGCCTCGCACATTTTAACGATTTGAAGGCCATGAGCTTTTTCCGTCGGCAGGCGACCGTTAAAAAGATACATTATTTTATAATCCACGATATTACAGAGAGTTTAGAAACCGTTCCAATCTTCCCGCCACAACTTTATGGCTATACTTACTAAGAACATGCTCGCGGCCTTGCCTACCAAATTCTACTCTTATCTCTAGGTGTTGAGCCAAATATACCATCGCTTCATATAGGGCCTGAATATCTTTAGGTTCAACTAAAATACCTGTTTTTTTGTTAATAATAGACTCTGGTATACCTCCTATGTTTGTAGCAATGACGGGGAGGCCACTTGCGGACGCTTGAAGCAAGGTGGAACCCATTTGTTCCTCCCAACCCTTGTATGGTTCAGATGGGTGAACTAGAACATCAACCGAAGAGAAGATACCAGCTAATTCATGATTTGGCAGCCATTCAATAAAAGTGACCTTATCTGTGATTCCTAATTGATTAACTAAATCTTTTGCTTGAGACCAAAGCTTACCCATCCCAATCATTACCAAATGCGCGGTAGGTATATCATTTAAAGTTTTCTTAAAGGCATTAATCGTTGCAAACACCCCTTTACGTTCATCAAAAACAGCAGCAAACAAAAAGATAAACTTATTTTCTAGATTAAATTTTTGTCTAAAATCACTTCCCACACCAGGCTTAAAAATATCAACATCTACACCAGTTTGGGGTATTATTGCGACTTTGATTCTATTATCAAGATATGGCTTTAAAACTTCGTAGACTTGATAAGTGCCACAGAGCGCACCGGCGCTTAATTTAATATTTTGCCTCAATAGCCAATTGGTAATTTTTAACTTGGTGCCATCTAAACGCTTGTCGTAATCTATATTTTGGAATGTTAAAAAAACATGTTTCAAGCCCATTTTTTTAGTCAGGCGACTGTACAAATAGGTGCTAAATAAATTAGGCTCACCGGAGCTCAATAGCACGTCTCCTTTGCGCGCCAGTTGCCCAAGGATCCTCCCCGTAAACGGCATCCAACCTTTGAGCATTCCTTTAACAACCGGATAGTGGGAGTGATAAAAGGGTGCCCATGTTTTAATGATTTTAAATTTACTTTTTTCTGTGGGCACAACTCTAATCTTTCCCCCTTTAGATTTCCATAATTTTGGTAAAATAAAAATAAGAGAATCTTTATTCTCAAAGAAATCAAACATTCTAAAAAACCTATCATATGCGTATATATATGAATTAACAAAAATTTTCATGACTTTAACTTTTTGATCAACCATTGTAGTTTTTTCTTCATGGGTCGGCCCCAATTACCCCGGCCCTTCATCTCTATCACCCTATAATGGTCAAAAGGATCTTCCGCCAACTTTGCAATGTCACGAGCTAGATTTTCAACCGGGTACCAGTCTATATCTATGAGCCAGGGGAGATATTTTCGCCTCGTGATGCCACACGGTCTGATGGTAATCGCTTTTAAACCTTCACCGACATACTTTTCGACAAGTTTTTCGGCTTGGGCCTTACTGCGACCATATGGACTGTCATTATGTATGTCTGTTGAGCTTATGTTTATAAATTTACATCCATACTTTAGACATAACTGGGCAACTCTTTCTGTTCCCCTAACGTTGACTTCGTATATTTCTTCGGAAGTGTGTTTTGAGCGCTTGGCCGCCAAATGAATAACAACTTCTTGATTCTTAAAGTATTGCTCGATATCATCTTCTAGCCTCTTGGCGAGTTCTGTTATCTGATGGCCAGTTAAATGCCTGACGAGATGCCTCCCGATAAATCCTTTACTGCCGGTAATTAGTATTTGCATGATCTATTCTAAATTAACTTCGCTTTCCAAGTACTGGGTGACAAGTCATGCTCCAAATCCATTGATACGAGATATACGAAGGGTTGGGGACCAAGAGAGCGAGCCCAGGAAATCATATCCTTCACGCCTGAACGGAGCGGTACTTTGACTTTAGTACCGATGAGTCTCTCGGCGACTTTATGGCTGGAAAAAGCATATTTAACTTCTTGAAGCCGAGCCGGAAACTTCTTGGGTAAAAACTTGGCGGGAATTTTATCAGAACCAAAAAATTCTTCCAGCACAACTCTGGATAATTTGTTTAAGGTTACGGGATTATCAGAGCCCAAATTAAGAATTTTATCTTCGCATTTGGAACTGAAAGCGGCTCTGATCATTGCCGGCGCGACATCATTAATATGCGAAAAGGCCCTTTTTTGTTTGCCGTCGCCGTAAATATAAAAGTTTTTACTGTGGAGAAGCCTATTAATGAAAATGCCAACTACATTTCTATATGGATCGGATAAGTTTTGCCTCGGACCATAGACATTATGGGGTCTGACAATGACATATTTAAAACCATAAACTTTGCTCATAATTTTTGTTTCTTGTTCCATAGCAGTCTTGGCAATGCCGTATATATCTTCCGGTTGGGGAATCAGGTCTTCATGAAAAGGCGTTTGCTGGGCGCCATAGACACTCATCGAGCTAGTGAGAATCATTTTCTTTAATCCGTGCTTAATGGCCGGCACGAGCAAATTAGTGTAGGCTATGATATTCCTATCAATGGCGCTAAACGGCGTGAATTGGCTTCGGCCCTCGGTGGCGTCAGCGGCTAGATGAAAAATAATATCTGGTTTCAATTTCGCAATATAGGCCGCGGTTTTATCGCGATCGCGAAGGTCAAGTTTGGTAAAACGTTTTTTATCGGAAACATTACGCATAAAACCGCCGGACAGATCATCCACGCCATAGACTTCATGCTCTTGAGATTTTAAAAGATCATAGACGTGGCTGCCAATAAAGCCCGCCGAGCCAGTCACGAGAATTTTAGCCTTTCTTTTTTTCATATAATTTCTATTATTATCTTGGTTAATTCTCTGCCTAACACTTTGGGGCTGGCAAATTCAACAAATTTTTGGTGTCCAGATTGAGCCAAAGAGTCTCTTAGGCTCGGATTGTTCTTTAATCTCATGATCCCCGCCGCCAGTGACTCCGGATTCGCAGATTTTACCAAAAGCAGGTCATGTTCGTCAAATAATTCCCTGATCGCTTCTGTATCGGCCGTGATTACCGGTTTTCTCATGGCCAAAGATTCATAGACTTTATTTGGTATCACTAAATTCGTTTTTGGGGTATCTCCAAAAATACCCAGACATATATCAGCTTCAGCGATCATTTTTTTAAGATCTTCGGGCGAAGCCATATCTTTAAACATTACGTTCTCTAATTTCAGGGCCTGGGCCAACAACATGGCCTCTGATTTTTCTTGTCCGGCCCCGACTAAATTAAAAAATATTTTATCTTTTTCTAAAATTTTGGCCGATTTAATAATATATTTTACCCCTTGTAACGGCGCGAAACCAGCAAAAAATAAAACGTTAAATTGATTTTTGACTCGGCCTTCTTCCCTATTAAGCATCGGATAAAAAATAAAGTCATTGGCGCCAATCCAAATCCTTCTGAATTTCTGGCGGGGCAGATTAAATTCTTTCACAAAAAAATCAATATGGGCATCAGTATCTAACAATACCACCTGAGCTAATTTACACGACCAAGTGTCTAAAAACCTATAATATTTGGCTCTCCAACTATTCTTGGTGAAATACCCCCGATCAATGACATATCCTCCGTAGTGGGACATAAAAGCGTCAAATATAATTGGCTTAAAGGTAAGCAATCTGGCCAAAAACATCACCTCCTGGCCACAAAAACCGACTATCATTATGTCAAATTTCCCTCTTATCTTCAAGTATTTGAAAACTAATTTCGGGTATTTCCAAAAGGCCCTTATTCTTTCACGGCATTCAATAACTTCGTGCCCATTCTCTTTGAGGCCATTTATTAATATTGAATTGCGCGCATAACTAGGATTATATACCCCAAAATATAGGACTCTCATTTGTTTATTAACAATTTGGTTATTTTACTGATGAGCGCGTCAAGATTATGTCTTTCTATCACATATCGTCTTAATTGTCCGTCAGGAGCGTCCACTGATGTCCCCATTATTTTATCAGCAAGTTCTTTTGGGTCATCTTCTTTAAATAACGAACCGGTCGGTAGAAAACCCTGGGCGGCGTCATTAGAGCTAAGGACCTGCATTCCGCAGGCCATCGCTTCCAACAGCGTCTTGTCTAAGCTTCCGGTTTTACTTAAGTGGATGAACAAGTTATATGATTGATAATATGAAGGCAATTCTTTGTTATTGACCTTGCCGATGAATTTAAAATAGTCATCTAAATTTAGTTTTTTTATTTTAGCTCTAATTTTTGATTCATAGTTTTTATCTTTATCCAAAGCCGGCGCCCCGATCAAAGATATCTCAAACTTTAGGCCTTTATCGGTCATCATCTTTGCCGCCTCAATAAGGATTTCATAGTTTTTGACCGGCGCGATACGACCAACGCTAAGAATCCTCAATACTCCGTCCTTCATCTTTTTACCACTGTCCGGAACAAACAGATCTGTATCAATGCCATGACCGGTAACAAAGACCTTATTGGACGGCAGACGAAAACTTTCTGGGGAAGCGGTTAAGATGATATCAGCTAATTTTTCGGCTAAGCGAAGTTTTAAAGTAACGCCCTTGCTGGTGTACCATAGAAAAGATTTTCTGCCCATCAAACGCCAGTATGGACCGCCCAGGACCATCCAGACGGGATTCATGTGAACAAACACGGCATCATATTCTAGCATTATGATCGCCCGATAAAAATTAAACAATTGGCCTAGTTTAGATTTATTCTTATCTTTGCCCATGCCTATCACCTGAACATTATCCGGTAAACCATAATTCCCCCTCTCCAAGCATAAAACCGCTATTGTTTTAAAGTTCTTGGCAAATTCTTTTATCCAGCCGACGAAAAATCCCAGGAGCTGGTCGTCTTGATCCACTTTTTGAGTAATAATGAGAAGTTTCATATCAATTTCATTAATTCGTCCGCGTAATTCTTGACTAACTCCTTCCGGCTGAATATTTTTACGGTTTCAGGGCCGGCTGATTTTAACTTTTTCTGCAGATCATCGTCCTTTAGCAGGCCGGCGACGGCTTCGGCTATAGATTCGGGCTCCCAGCCGCAAAAGATCCCGTTCTCTCCGTCGCGGATGATGTCCAGCATTACGCCGACCCGGGTTGTCACGACCGGCAGGCCGCAGGCCATCGCTTCAAGAGCGACTCGGGGTCCGCCCTCGTTCAAGGATGGGTTCACGAAGATACGGGCTTTGTTCATGGCTTGGGCGACCGCGCTCTGGTCCTTCAGCCAGCCGGAAAAGATGACATTGTCCCGCAGGCCCAATTTTTTGATATCCTTTTCTGTTCTGCTCCGAAGCGGACCGGAACCGATGACCAACAGTGAAATGCTTGGTTTGTCTTTTTTCAGGATAGATACGGCTTTGACCAGATTTTGAATGCCTTTGTTCGCTTCTAGCCGGGCCGCGTAAACCAGATCGAACCTTGTATTTGCCGGAACCGGTTTAAAAATATCCAGGTCAATGTAGAATGCCGGGATATAGATGATCTTACTTTCAGGCACGCCGGCCGCGGTCAGATATTTTTTTGTCTGCTTGCGGTTTATCACCCTTACCGCCCGGGCCGACTGCGCGTCAAAGCCGATAAAAAAGCGGGTGAGCCACCTGTATATCGTCTCCTTCGGGCCAGCCGCTTGAGGCAAGCCGGGAATATGCATTATTTCAAGGATATAAGGAACGCCGGTGAAGAGGTGGACTAGTTTAGCCCCGATGCCATTATAAAATGGAGGGTATTCATGAACGGTCATAAGGTAGTTATTAGCTGCTAGCGAATAGCCACTAGTTTTCAGAATCTGAAAACCTTGATAAAATATCCAGAAAGGTTGGAACAGTAGTGGCCAGGGAGAAGGGTGAATAAATACATTATCGAATAATTTTAAATTTTTAATTTTTAATTTTGAAACTTTCGGACAAACAATGTCTATTCTATCCCAATATTTATGAAACTCTTCAAGAGTATTATAAAAAGCGCCGTGCTTGCCAGCCACTAATGCCCGGTCACCGGTTATCATCAGTAATTTCATATAAAATTTCTAATTGATTTATTTAGGTCAATTAGGTAAATTCGTTAAGATGCTAATGGTTTCTTTGAACATTTTTTCGGCGGTGAAATATGATACCGTTTTTTTACCTTCTTTAATAAAATACTCGCGTGTTTCCGGACTGTTCCAAAGCGAACGGACGGCCTCAATGATATTGAATTCGTCGTTATATCTGACCATAAAGCCGTTCTCGCCTTGATGGATGACCTCGCGATTTCCTCCCGACGCGCTGGCAATGACCGGCACCCCGGCCGTCATCGCTTCCAATATCTGATGGGAGAATCCCTCATAGCCGCTGTTTAATACGACGATATCGGAGGCGGCCAGATAGTCAGCCACCTCCCTATGATTTTTCTTCCCGGCCAAAATCACTTTTCTGCCTAAGCCAAGATTTCTTATCATTGTATCAAGTGCCTGTCGGTCCGGGCCGTCGCCAACAATTACCAAGCGGAAAAACGAGTTAATCTCCGTCAGGCGAGGCATTATTTTGATGAGCATCCGAAAGCCCTTCCACGGCACCAGACGGCCCCAAGTAAAAAGAATATTGCCGGTAATGCCAAGCTTTTTGCGCGCTTCCTCTTTGGACAATTCCGACCCTTTGAAATCAACGCCGTTATAAATGATTTTTATTTTTTCAGCCGGAATACCCCACCCTTTGACGATGCCAGCCAAATATTCGGAAGGCACGATGACGGCATGGGCTCCTTTGCACAATTGGAACTGCAACTTATGCAAAATAGCCGTCCATCCTTTCCGCTTAATTTTCTGAAAATCATTGAGCATAAGAGAGGTTCGCCCGGTATTAATGGCCCGCTCCCAGGCGGCATCCCCGACTACTTTGACCACGAATTTTTTATTATGGAACCGGGCGGCCAATCGGGCTGGCATTCCGGCACTGATGGCATTAAGCGCGAAAACTACGCGAGCATCTCGCGTTTGACCCAATATTTTAAACAAATAGATGAGGTGCTTAATGCCCTTGGGCCATCTAGACCAAACGCGCACGACTCTAAAACTAAGATCGTCATCCTGTGGAGAGTTCCAGACAGAGGAATAGGTGACAACCGTGACCGGCTCTATCTTCGCTAATCTCGCGGCCAGTGTTCTTGCATAAGAAGCCGGACCGCCGATATCAGGCGCGAAAATACCGGTCGCAATCAATATCCCTTTTGGTGTGTTAATCATGGTAAATGTTCGCGAATTGGCCTGCAATCTTATTCCAGTCATAGGACACGTGAACCATCTCTCGACCAGCCCTGCCAAGCCGTTCCCTAAGCCCTGAATCGGTCAGTAGCGCCCTTATTTTATCGGCTATGTCATTTGGGTCGCCAGAACGACACATCAACCCGGTCTGGCCATCATGAATAATATCAGGAATCCCTCCCACCGGCGTGCCGATCACCGGCAGGCCACAAGCCATCGCTTCTAAAAAGGCGGTGCCCAGACCTTCGGACAACGACGGACGGACAAAAATATCGGCTGCCGACAAATAACGAGAAAGTTCTTCATGGGCAACTTGACCGGCCAGGCGAATACTGCCTTCCAATTTTAAATTTTTAATTTTTAATTTTAATTTTTCTTTCAATGAACCTTCGCCGATGATTACTAGCTTAGCTGTGGGAATATCTTTTTTCACTAGCGCGAACGCGTCAACAAGGTCGGCCAGGCCGTTCTTTTCAACTAACCTGGAAACGGTGATTATTATTTTTTCATTAGAAATTTGTCTCGCTTCGCGAGATCTGGCAGGGCCAGAGAATTTTTTTAGATCCACGCCATTGGGTATCAGGGTTATGACCGCCCGATGATTTATTTTTGCCGCATATTCTTTCAAATACCGGCTGATAACGGTTATGGAATCGGCCGAACGGACCATGATATCGCGGAAAAAGTTAAGGAACCAGCCCTGGCCCTTGAGATTCTTGCCTTCCTGAATGGTCAATATGAACTTGACCCGCGGGTGAAATAATTTAAACAGCCAAGCGGCTCCTCCGGCCTGGGAGGCCTGATAGGCATGGATGATTTCATATCGGAACTTGCGGTGCAGTGACACTGCTTTAAAGAACGCCGAGATGGGAAAGAAATTCTTAGGCAATAAAAAACGAGCTAGAGTGAAAGAATTGCCTATCCGATAAATATTGGTATTGTCCTGCGTTTCAGCCGGTGCCCGCTCGGGAGCAAACCGACCTTGGCTGTCAGCCCGACTGGTAATTATGTCAAACTCAATATCCGGCAGACGTTTGGTTATCTCTCTGATGGCAAGTTCGGAGCCGCCAATGTTTGGCAGGTAGGAAGTGGTCAATATAAGAATACGATTCATCCCGTTAGAAATAATACAATCTGTCCACCGCTCTGAGGCGGTGGCTGACTTGGTTTATTTGGCGGTTAATTAATATTTTATTATTGTTTGTTATTTCTAACGGGATTGATTTTTGGGCCATTTTGTGCTAATTTTGACACAAATGGCCGAAAAAATCAATCTTTCTCAGTCCCCCAAAAATACCCCCAAAAAGCGGGCCAAAAAGCGGGTTTTATTCATTATTACCCAATCAGAATTCGGCGGCGCCCAGAGATTCATCTATGAGGTCCTTCGCCAGCTGGTCCGCGGTCATTATCAGCTGATGTTGGCGGTCGGTCGGGATGGCGACGGTTCTCTCATCCGTCTGACCTCGGCTTTAGGCGTGGACACAGTCACTCTTACCTGTCTGCGACGGAATATCCGCCCCGTTCAGGACATTTTGGCGATAAGAGAGGTCAAAAAGATAATAGGATCGTTCTTGCCTGACACGCTTTTTCTTAACAGCTCTAAGGCCGGTTTTATCGGTTCTTTGGCCGCCCGCCTTTTAAAGTTCAGCCGGCGGCCAAAGGTCATCTACCGCATCGGCGGTTGGACATTCAATGACCCTTGGCCATTATGGAAAAAGCGGCTCTGGATAATTTTGGAGAAAATAAGCGCCCGCTGGAAGGATATCATCATCGTAAACAACAGGTCGGATTACGAACAGGCCAGACACCTCGGCATCAAGCCGAGGAAGGAATTGATTCTCGTACATAACGGCATAGATCCCTACCGAATAGATTTTTTCAACAAAGCTGAAGCAAGGACAAAGTTATTGGCCATGTTGCCAACTGAACGAGCTCAAAAAACAAAGAGGATTGTCGGCACTATCGCCAATCTATATCCCGCAAAAGGGTTGGAAGACCTCGTCCGAGCCGCGGCCTTAGATGAAGACGACTCTGCTGTCTATATGATAATCGGCGACGGAATGGAGAGAAAAAAACTGGAGCAGCTGATCATAGATTCTGGCTTAACAGAAAAAGTTTATATACTGGGACGGTTTGAAAACGCGGCTCGATATCTGCCTGGGTTTGATATATTCGTCTTATCTTCGCACAAAGAGGGCTTCCCCTGGGCGGTTCTTGAGGCGATGTCGGCCAAGCTGCCTGTTGTCGCCACCAAAGTCGGAGCGATACCGGAGATAATTGAGGACGGCGTTAACGGTTTTATCGTTCCGGCAAGGAACCCCGCGGCCATTGCCGATAAAATAAATCTGCTGGCCAATAACGAACTCTTGACAAACACTATGAGCGTAGCGGCCCATCAGGCGGTGGTGCTTAAGTTTTCCTTAGAACATATGGCTGGTCAGATAGAATCTCTTCTATAGCTGTTTCTCCAAGCCCTCTATTCGCTGAATATTAACATTTGATGGGGCCGCTTCCTGTAGCTTTTTAAGGACTCTCAAGGCCTCGGCTATTTTATTTTCTGAAAGATAGATAGCGGCAATATTCTCGTAAGCATAATGGAAACGGGTGTCAGCCGAGATGGCTTTTTGGTACCATTCAATGGCGTTTCTTAAATCTCCGCTGTCTCTTATTATATTGCCGATATTGTAATACGGCGCGGGTTGGCCCGGATCAACTTCTATTGCCCGCTCATAATAAGGCCGGGCCAGCTTATTGCGGCCATGGTCTGAATACCAGTTGCCTAGGTTGTTCAGAACTCTGACATCATCCGGTTCGTATTTCAATATATTCTGATAGAACGCTTCCGTGTCACCCCACAATATGTTCTGGCGGATGGTTTGGACGCCTAAGAATCCGAAATAGCCGACCAGGACGATGACGGCCAGCGGCAAAAGAGCCGCTTTTTTGTTTTTTATCAGCGTCAGAAATTTGTCTAAATAAAATCCGACAATAAGACCGACTCCGGCCAATGAGAAATATAGCCAATGCTCGTAGATACGGGCATTGATGGGCACAATGCCCATCGTCGGTCCCAGGGCGATAAAAAAGAGACCAAAACCAAATAACCAGATTCGAAAATTCCAAGCACCAAGCTCCAAATTCCAATTTTTTGAATTTTTATATTTTGGATTTGTTTGGGATTTGAAATTTAGGATTTGGAATTTAACTTCATTTTTATATAATCGCCAACCAATCAGAGCAATGATCATGATAACTAAAATACCTAATAACACCTGATAATCTAAAAATGAAGTATGGACCGGGACATCCCTATCCATATGCAGACCAGTGGGCCAGATAATGAGCCAGAAATAAACCAGCAGGGTGTGAAAGAATGTGTACACCCTAACTGAGAGGTGGGCGCTATACACATTAACCTGATTGTAGAAGTTGAGGGTATTCTGGAAATTTAAAACCGTAAGTCGCAGCAATCCGTATAAAATGGATATGCCGATATAAGGCCATACAGCCAGAATCGCCTGTCTTATCCGCCTCCATAGAGTGCCCTGGTATTCAAACGTAATGAGCGCCAGAACCAGATAGGCCGGGAACAGGACAGCGGTCTCACGGGATAGAATGGCCAAAACTTGAAGCAAGAAGCTGGAAGCGAGAAGCAAAGAATTTTTACTTTTCTGATACTTTAAGTAAGCGACTATCCCAAAAAGCATGAGGAAGACCGACAGTGGGTCGCCGCGGCCAGAGATATATGTGACCGCTTCGGTCTGAAGCGGATGAACCAGAAAAATAAGCGCGGCCAGGAACGCGGCGCGGCTGCTTTTCAGCCACCGGCTGGCTAGATAAAAAATAAGCAAACCGTTGGCCAGATGGATAAGATCGCTTACCAAATGATATGAAGTTGGGGAAGAACCGGAAACTAAATAATTTCCTAGAAAAGTGAGAAATAAAATCGGACGATAGTAATTGGAAACCAAGCCGATGCCCGCCAGGGCATCGTGAGTAAAAAGGAACTTGACATTGGACCAGGTCAGCGCGCGGACAGCGGGATTATTGAGTATCCAATCAGCGTCATCCCAAAACAGCGTATTGCGCAGGTTGGGTAGATAGAGAATCACACCGACAACTGTCAGCGCTAAAATATGGCCTAAGTTGTCGCGCAAGAATGAGATGCTTGCTCCCTTAGCCATGATGAAATTAGGGAGCTATGCGTATCGCGTTAGGCAGGGTACTGACAGCGCCATCGATACTGGTAATGGAAATGTCCCAAGTGCCGTTATAACTATTCTGGACGGTGGTAATGATAGTCCGGTCATCCTGAACATTTGTCGCATAAGTTACCGGCCAGGATACCGTTCCGATCTTAATAGAAGCTATTTGGTTGATACTATTAACGATAAAATTAGAACCGTAAAGCCTGATCTGGTCGCCATATTTAACCGTAGTCGGTGGATATACCGGATAGACAGATATTATAATCGGTTCCGGAACAGGCGTAGCAGTCGGACTCGGGGTTGGCGTGGTAAGTACCGGAGTGGCCGTTGGCGACGCGGTAGCTACCGGAGATGGCGTCGCGGTCACTGTCGGCGTCGGCATAGGTGTTTTTGAAGGAGTCGGGGTCTTTATCGGGGTCTTGGCAGGCGCCAACGAAGGCCCGGCGGATTGAGTCGGCGGGCCAGAAACAGTGGCTGTCGTCATAGCGGCCGGACTTCGGGTCAAAGTGCTGGCAGGAGTTGGACCAGGTTGTGTCTGTCTGTTTGAAACAAAAAATACAGCCAGGATGACAATCAGTCCAGCAATATACCAAATAATTCTTTGCATGAGATAATTATAGCATCTTATATAATAAATCAAGTATTAATTTCTAATAACCAAAAACCGCCCGAAGGCGGTTTTTGGTTTGGTCTAACCAAGCAATTACAAGTTACTTGGAGAGAACATCTGTCACAGCCAGACCAGTGAGCAAACCGTCGCCCATCCAGTCGCCCGTCGTGCCATCGGTGTTATGCGATGGAGCGGACGAGTCGGACCAGAGGAAGCTCGGATTTACGTCTGAACCCCAGCCATCGTTCGGACTGAACGAAGTGGCTATGGCTGCCGTGGCGAAGGTCGAGCCGCTCGGGTTGGCAATGCTGGTGACGATTGAATCGCCAGCCACATTTGCTCCGCCAACGTTGCCTCTTAACTCCAAGATTGTTGAAGTTCCAGCAGCAACTGACCTTTCATTGGCAAACACGAAGGCCACCGTTCCGGTACCAGCGCTGGCAACATTGAAGTTGTGGCTGGCCGTCGCGTAGCCGTACCCCGACAAGGCCGAGGTGGAAGCCGTGGAGGTGATGTTGACGCCATTCTCCCATAGCTGCCAGCCGCTTCCGGCAATGGTCGGATTGGCCGTGGCCGTCACCGTGAACGCGACTTTGCGCCACGTGATCGCGCCGCCGTTAGCAGTTACTTTCTGTTTGAACAGGGTCTGCGTGCCCGAGGCCAGTAGCGTTGAAGGCATGGCATCGCTACCAGTCGCTTTCGCGAATGATGGGTAGCCGCTAACCACGTAGTTGCTGTTGCCCTGATAAGTGGACGTGCTGACAACGCTCGTGGTAATAGTGCCCGCGCCGTTGCGGTACTTGAGGTGCGACAACTGGACCAGCACTAATCCGCCGGTATCGGTGCCGTACGAAGGACCGATATTGCTGAACAAGACATCAACCGTGTAGGTCTTGGTGCCGCCGGATAGCGGGATGGAGCGATTTACTCCCAGGAACGAGAGGGAGTTGGATACACCCGGATTACCGATATTGGCGCTACTAACAACCACTCCGTTTTCCTTCAAATATGCTGTACCTACCGCGTTAGATGACGACGCCACCGTTGACGAAAGCTTGAAGACAGCATCATCCAGCGTGAAGTTATCGTACTGCGGAGCCAAGGTGAAGGAATACACCGCCGCCTGCTGACCGCCTTGAATTACCTTGTTGGCCGGGATAGAACCATTGTTCAGGACCAATGAACCGGTGGCGCTGGTAATGGTCTGACCAGCCGCGTCATCCGCGGTCGTGGATGTGCTTGAATCCGTAGTCAAGCCCGAAGCGCCCAAGTTAGACACCATATTGGCCGTGCCGGTTGAAGAACCGATATCGGCATAGGCATCAACTCTCCAGACCTTCGTCTTCGGAATGGTAAAGCTTAGCGAATAACTGTTGCTGGCGGTGCCGGAGATGGTTGACTTCGGCGTGGTCGTCAACACCAGCGAACCGGCGTCGTTGTATATCTTCAAGAAGACGTTGGTCATGTCGGCCGCTTGGAAAGCGCCGGTGTTGTTCTGGTTAGAGACGTCAAGGTTGATGGCATTGACGTTAACATTCTCTGAAGTAGCCGCCGTCAAGTTATACGAGCCGAACTTATATTGCGTTTGCGGAGTAACTATGGACTGGTTTGCGTAGCCGGTGTACTTGGACACCGTGAACGAACCGGTCTTGATGGTCAGCGTGCTGCCGACCGTCGGGGCGGTGTTGCCGAAGTAGCCAAGCGATTTCACGCGCTGGACGTTGGACGAACCGGCGATGATCTGGGCAATGATGGTGTCATTGGCACTCGCGTTGTTCGTGCCAGTGTTATCGTAGATATCCGCTCGGACATCAACGATGCGCGGCGTGCCCGGAGTAACGATGAGCGATGAGCCCAAGTTATACTCGGTATACGCCGTGCCGGCGCTGCAGGATGCCGTTGTGGCAACTGAATCTTCGCAGAGAGACGCCAAAGAACCGATTTGATTGCCATCAGCATAGATGGCGCCGTTGCGCAGAGACATCAATGAATTGATATCCGTGCCGCCGGCCGTGAAGCTTGCTCTCAAATTCTCAAACTTCAACGGTTCGCCGAAGGCCTCAAACTTATAGGTCACTAGTTTTACCCCGGTCGCCGTGGCAACGACGTCACCGGACGGTGAATCGTTGGCCTTGGTGATGGTTATAGTGCCCACGTTGATTGACTGCTCATAGGTGGCGTTCGGCGCGGATGCCGGGAAGGTGCCTGTGGCCAGGACTGCTTGTCCGTACTGCGAATCAACCACATAGATATCCGGCTTCTGACGGAGGGAAATGGTGAATTTCTTGTTGGAACCGCCGATCACGTCACCGATCAATTTGATCTGACGAGTGCCGGCAGTCATCTTTACGCCGGAACCAAGGTCAAAGACCAGATAGCCGTTGGCGTCCTGTAGCGCGACAGCGGAACCGGCCTGCACGCCATCCACGTAGAGACGGAAGTTTCGCAGGTCACCGATGACCACTGAACCGATAACACGAAGCTGGAGCGACTTCAGCCATACATCCTGGTTGCCCACGGTGATGGAGCTCTGCCACATGTTGTAGTCATTCTGGGGGTCAAGGGTAACATCAGCGCTGGTACCGGCCGGCGTTGGCGCGCCGACTGCCACCGTCGCGAAGTTGCTCGGCGCCGTCGCGATGGTCATCAAGTTACCCGACAAGCTCACGGCATTGCCGTTGAAGCTCGCGAGCTGAACACCAACGGTCTGGCCGGAAGTTGAGCTAGCGATATCGGCCTTGACCGAGATGTTAGCTGAACCACTTACGGTGAACAAACCGCCTGTGTCGCTGAAGGTGATCTTGCCCTGCGACACGGTCGCGGAATCGGTAAGTCGCTTGGAACCGTTATACAGATAGACATTTGATAATGTGGTATCTGCCGAAACACCGACTCGGTTCAAGACAAGGGTGGTGACTGTACCACTGCCGGTAAAGGCAAAGTGGGCCAGATCAGCAGAGGCCTGTCCGGCAATAAGGGTGTTGGAGGCCGGATTATCAGAGGAAATACCTACTGACAAAGGACTTGCTACTGGGGTTGAAGTTGAAACTGAACCGCCTCGTGCATATGCGGGAACCTGACTTACTGAAGTGTAATTGGATCCCACTGAATACAGGGCAAATTCGGCGGCGTTGATGACGAATACTTTCTTGAAGAAATTCGGATCGTCCGCGACCGCTTGCGCGCCGGAGGTGTTAACCCAGTGCAATGAGGCCACGTCTTCTCCGGTTGTCTCCAATCCATAGACCTTTTCATCTCCGTCAACTCGGAATAAGCCGGAGGTTGGGAACGCGTCTCTCGTTGCCGAAGCTACGTTCTTCACTGCGGCAAATCCTCCAAGGTGTCCATAGAGATTGAAGATCTGGGGACTCAAGAATAACCTCTTGTATCCTTGCTCGTTGACGATATAAACATCCGGATCGTCAGAACCGGCCGCGCTGATCGTGTCGCCTTCCGTAAGGCCGTAATCAGACGGGGTCGCGGCAATGGCGCCCAAGGGGGCCAACGCGGCGAAACCTGACAGCGACAACACGGTCGCTATCGAAGTTAGAGAAGCAACGGTCTTTGACAGAGCGTTGCTCACTCCGTTTAATGATTTACTCATTGTTTTTTTATTTTTTATTTCTGGTCGGCGACCCAAGCACTAGACGTAAAACGTATAACACTAGGGAGCAGAACAGAATTTAATTACAACTGAAACTTTCTTTTTGGAACCTTGAGGACTTGTTCATCCAGGCCTTTCTCGACCCGCCCATGATAGGAACACCCTCTTAAACCGAAAGGTCCCGACTAAACTAAAAGGGAATTGACTTTCTATACTATACTATATTATCTGTCTAATTGTCTTTACTGTCTTTCTGGTTTTTAATGTCCGTTCCTTGCCTAAGCTGCCTGCCTTTGGTCTCGACATTTCGATATGTCGATATTTCGAGTTACAAGGGCAGAAAGCTTACAAACGAATAAATAACCGTGGCCGGGTTATTCTCGTTTTGACTTTATTGGCATTGCATTTTACTGCTTATTTTTGGCTTTATATCTGACTTATTTAGTATCTACAACCTCTCCTATCCATGATATCGCATAACGTTTTCCGCGTCAATCTTATGATATCCACTTGTCTAGAACCTATTCTAAGCCCTTTATCTACCCCCGACAATAGCAAAAATGTGGATAATTAAATTGTTATCTGGTCCCTCATTTTATCAAAGGTTTTATTGCCTATGCCCTTTACCTCTTTAATATCCTCAATAACCCGAAAAGGGCCATTTGTCTCCCTGTAATCAATGATCCTCTGGGCTATTACCGGGCCCACCCCTATTATTGCCTGCAATTCGTCATAATCGGCCGTATTGATGTTTATCTTAGATGATGACTGGCCGGTGGCTGTTGATGACAACGCTTGGTTGGGGGTCATTGTTACAAGCGGGGTTGGTGACACTGCCGCAGTTGGTGTCACCAACTCCGGAGTTGGTGACACCAACTGCGCAGAGTTGCCGGCCGTAGCGTTATCGGCAGTAATTGGGACCGTTTGGTTAGCGCCACCGGTGACATCAACTGGAACTGGTGACACCAAGTTCCTGGCACTAGTGCCAGGAACTCCGGAAGTTGGTGGCACTAACTTTGAGTTCGTGGCACTAACTTCCGACGATGTGCCGGGAGCGACGGCTGTGACCCCTATCAAAGACAGGAGCCGATCAAAGCCATATGAAGGCCGACTCATGATGAAAGTGATGATGAAAACTGCCGCCAGCCCGCCGATGATGGTCGGCCTCCTTGGTTCCATGCCGATATTTTATCTTTTTAGCGAACCGCCGAATAGTGGGTAGAGCTCTTGCCCGATTCTTTTGAAACAATCCCTCGGCCGACCAGCTCCTTCAAGTTTCTTTTGATGGTCCTCTGGGATATCGCGCCGAATTGGGCAAGAATATCTTTTGTTCTCACTCGACGCTCGTTGCGGATGAAGCCCAGTATCTCCTCGCGCACCTGATTGGTCCTTCGGGTCCGTTCCGGAAATTTGACTGCGGGTTCAGGTTCAATTTTTTGAGCGGGTGGTTCGGCCGACGCCAGAGTTTCCTTCTTTTTCTCCGCATCCGCGGAAGTTTCAGGGGGCTTCATGGCGCGCAAAACGGAAAGTTTGTCCTTAAGCAGAAGCTCCCGGCAGGGGAGTATCAATAATTTATTTCCGATCTCAAGATGCTCAAGCTGATTCAATAGTTCCAATAAAGAGTTTATCTCATAGAGTAATGGATGATATTGTGCGACGTTAATACACTGGCTGGCCTTGATAAAATTCTTGAGTTTGTTATCCAGTGACGCCGCAAAAAAATCATCTTTTATGTCCTGCCGCAATCGGACGCAGGAAAGTATTATTTCCGTGAATAACGAGAATCTCTCTTTGTCCTCTTTTGCCATGACTGACAATATCGGCCAAAGAGTTTTTTTGGTCAACCCTCCCCCGCCGGGGAACCTTAAAGTTATCCGCAACAGCGGAACAACATCAATGTTTATTATTGTATGGCTAAGAGTTCAACTTCAAATATCAGAGTGGCGTCGGGCGGGATGACGCCGCCGATGCCTTGAGAACCGTAAGCGATGGAGGCCGGAATGGTCAATCGCCTCTTGCCTCCGACCTGCATCCCGGCCACGCCTTCGTCCCAGCCCTTGATGACCTGGCTGGCGCCCAACAAAAAGCTGAAGGGCTGGCCATGGTCATATGAACTGTCAAACTTGGTCCCGTTCTCCAGCCAGCCGGTATAGTGGACGGAGACCGTATTCCCCGACTTAGCCGCCGGGCCGGTACCCACAACTTGGTCCTCTATTTTCAATCCACTGGGCTTGGTCTCGCTCCGAACGGGTGTCGGAGAGGCCGTCGGGGTCGGAGTTGGCGAAGGACTGGTCTCGGGTCCGCTCCCCTTCCTGATAAAAAGCCGGATGCCGACAGCAACCACCGCAATTAGAATTATGTAGATAAGAATGTTCTTTACCATATTTATCTTGGCTTCACCGGATACAATAACGGGTCAATAGTTCGATCAAAACAGCTTCGGCCGGTTTCATGTTGCCAATTATAGAATATCTGCTCAGGCGGAAACACCGGTTTGGCGATGCTGGGATCGGCCTGGCTGGGCAGATTAAAGACGGCGCAAAGCTGGAATGCTCTGGCCCCGGTACGGATATATTCGTACTTCTCCCCTGTTTGCGGGTCGCTCGGCACAGCAAAGCCGGATATGGGATCATTCAGTTCCGACAGTGCGGCGGGCAGAGAACCTTTCTGTTGCCAATAATAGACCAGCCGGTCCTGGGTGTTTTGGAGGTTGCCTATCTTCTGTTGGTCAAACCGGATAAGACGCTGGCTGGCCGGTGAACCGGCCTTGTAGAAACCGAATACGACCGCCGCCGCCACGACAACCACAATAACGGCCTGAAAAGCTTTCCGCGGATAGGCGCGCGCTTTTATTTCGGACAGATAATAGAAGAGGGACGAACCGGCGATGAAGAACACGGTCAGTATCTTCAGGAGGAAGGGAGTGGTCAGGTCGCCTTGCAGGAAATTATAGATGAGCGTCACCAGGTCCCCTATTACCACTAGGCCGGCGGCGAACACGGTCAGATACATCAGCCATTTGCGGAGCTTGGAATCGCGCTTTTCCGGATTAGTAACCACGTCCTTGTGCAGAAATGTTGAGACCCAGAAAAACACCGGGAACACTATGATAAGGGTGGCCAAGGCCATCCGAATGCCGCCGTAATTGACAGAAGCATACGGGTTAAGCGGGTCGGGAAATCTGATGTCTATCAGGCCGAAAACGAGAGCCCCGAAGCTGATGGCGCTGGCCACCAAAGTGATTATTGAAAGCAGATACAGGAACGTGTCCCGCGGAGTGTTTTTTATATCCATAATGCTAATATACGAATTTTATGCGAATGATGCAAATATACCAAAATCGCATGTGCGCATTTGCATTGCCGCAGGCGCGCTATTCGCATGCTTTTCTTTGATGTTGTTAATTTTAGTTGTATTATAACCGCAGTAATCCTTAGAGGAGTTGACAATCATGAAACTAAGCCAAGGCCAGAAGATGTGGCTGGCAACCGCATTGTCCAGCTACGCCCGGCGGCTTATTGCCAGATACGGTGTGGATGAGTTTTTCAAGACCGACCTGGGGCGGATGCTCCACGATCTGCCCTCCTTCAAGAAACATGTTCTGGAAACGGGTCTGCATTCCGGCGCCGCCACGATCTCGTATGTGATCCCGGAAGCCGGTTTCTGGGGCCGTTTCTTCAATGAGACACTGACTGACGTTCCGTCGGAAGTGGCCAAGAACATGATGAACGGACTTCCGGCCGGAGATCGCGAATCGTTGCTGAAGAAGATCCTGTCTCTCGGCGAAGGAACCGTCAAAGAGACGGTGATCTGGGCCGAAGGTCTGCCTGAAGAAGAACTAATCGCGGCCAAAAAAGAGATGGAGCGCATGACCGCCCAAGAGATAGGCGTTCTCGTCGGTTCCGGCCAAGCCGAGAAATTGCTTGGCCTCTTCGGAAGCAAAAGGCCGGATGGTCCGGCTAAAACCAGCAAGTTCACCGAAAGTCTCTCCCGACTGAACGATCGGCTAGAAGAGAAGCTCTCGCGAGAGGAGAAGAAGGCATGAACTCTGATCTTGTATTTGAGGTTCTGCGCTTTGTCGCGAATATCTTCCGACTCGGCGTACGGACACTGGAAGATCTTGGCCGGAAATACCTGAAGCTGGTCGTGCGTTCGTTCATCGCCATGATCGTGGGAGTCGGGCTTGGCGGGTCTCTCGTGTACATCGGATATTTGGCCAAGCTTGGATTTCTGACTGCGCTGGGTTTCCTTGCTGGCACATTGAGCATTGCTCAATGGATGGTAGTGAGCATGCTCTTGGCCATCATTGCGGACAAAATCACGGAGTGGTCGCCCATCACCGCCAGAAGAGTAGCTGCGCTGATAAACGTGCTGTTCGTCGGCATTTTTTTCAGCGGGTACATCTGGGTCAGCCACGCTTACGAATATCCGGTCCTGCTGGGCATCATCGTTTTCACGGTGCTCGGACTGGCTGTCTCCGAAATGCTCGTGGTGAAAACCACTGTCACGGCGCCGTTCACGAAAAGATTGCGCTATGTGGTCTGGGGAGTCAGTGTTCTGGTTATCATCCTGGGCTTCTTCCCAAAACCCGTCCTGAACCGCATCTTTAACTCACATGTCATTGAACGAGCATCGAGCACGGTATCGACCAGGATCAATTATCACATGAACGAGAAAGACCAAATGATAGTTGCACCGGCTCAAACCGTCCTTATGCCGTTCAGCGAATACGGAAAACCGCAGCTGGCGTGCGTCGCGGAAGATGGCAAGTACCCGGCCTGCTTCAAGTATTTCGAGGGAGCAGAGACCTACAACCAGGAAACCGGGAAAACAGTGCCACCAATAACGGTGGAGACCTGGCCGTTGTTCAAGGAGGAAATGAAAAAGGCCAGGGATGTCGCTATTGCCAAAGCCAGGCAAGAGGCCGAAGAGGTAGTCAAACAGCAAGCCAAAGCGGTCCCTCCGGCGCCTTCCGATGGTCAACCCGAGCAGCCGAAACTGTCGGAGCGTCCAAAGCCGGTTCCAGTTGAAAGACCGAAACCGGTCTCTCCGCCGCCAACACCTCCTCCGCCTGTCTATGTTCCACCATCGCCTCCCCCACCTACGTCAGCGCCGCAGGTGATCTTCCTAAAGACGGTAGTGACTGGCCAGGTGCCGGACCCGAACAACAAGAACGGCTCTCTCATTGTTGCCACGGTCCAGGACTCGGTTGATCTGCCCTATCTTTCCTTGAAAGGCGGAGAGGACCTGATGCGCTATCAGGTTGTGGGTCTGACAGAAACCGACAAGGACTCCTACTTGGTCCAGCTCAACCCGTTCCAATACGTCTCCGGCAACACGACTCAAGTCCTGCCGGCAGAAAGATTGGACTGGCTGATGCCAAGCATCCCGGTCAAGAAAGGAAGCGGAAGAAGTCGGTGGCTAGATGCTCTCAAGGTTGCCGCCGGAGCCGGGGCAGGAGCGGCCATCGGCGGAGCACTTGGCGGTAAAGAAGGCGCTG
>Ga0155702_107_pt3 | contig 32490 bp, 41 predicted proteins | sample RifCSPlowO2_01_FD_107359 | JGI IMG/M metagenome (GOLD analysis project Ga0155702, IMG submission 107359) | Candidatus Yanofskybacteria bacterium RIFCSPLOWO2_01_FULL_49_17
CCGAGCGACCGCCAGAATTTCTTGAGTTTCCTCATTTCCTCAATGATAACATAAATATTTTCTCAATGATTCCCAGATAAGACAGTTTGGTCGGGCTTGCTCTTATAATAAAATTACCTATTTTTACCCCGTCTCTTTGTGGATAATTAGCACTCTTGACGTGAGAGTGCCAATTGGAATATACTGGTCTCATGGATAAAATAGATGTTTATTCTCACGGCAACTTGACCCCGAGGCAGCAGGACCTTTTGAGGTTTGTCATTAAGGAGTTTATTAATTCAGCTAAGCCCGTCGCTTCGGCCACTATTCATAGAAAAGCGCATCTCCACGTCAGCCCGGCCACGATTCGGGCCGAGCTTAGCCATCTGGAGGACAGGGGATTTTTGTCCCAGCTCCACACTTCTGGCGCCAGGGTGCCGACCGATAAGGCCTATCGGCATTTCGTCAATTCTCTCAATCTGCAACAGTCGCCCGAACCAGCCGTCAACGACAAACGGGCCATTAGGACCGCTCTGGCCGATGCCGGACAGAATCCAAGGCAGATAAACAAAGCCGTGGCGGATACTTTATCAAAGCTCACTGCCAATCTGGTCATCACCGGCACCGAAGAACAGAATGACTTTTTCAAATTCGGCCTTTCAAATCTGATGAACTTGCCGGAGTTCCGTGAGTTTGACCGGATGTTCCAGCTAACTAATTTCTTTGAAGAATTTGACCGGATGTTTGACTTGCTGGAGCGTCAATTGTTTGGCCCCGCCTTCGCTAAAGCTTCGGCGGGCAATGCCAACTTCAAGATAATCCAGGTTTCCATTGGCCGGGAGAATCCGGTCAGCGGCATAAAAGAGGACTCGGTCATTGCCACCCGATATCCTTTACCCAACGGCTATATCGGCTCACTGACCCTTATCGGTCCGACCCGTATGGATTATGAGAAGAACATCGCTCTTATTAAGTTCACCAAGGAGGAACTTAATAAGAGAATTCCTAATATCTAATATCTAATTTCTAAATAATGACTGAAGAAAATAATAAAAAAGAAGAACCGAAACAGCAGACAGCGGAGGAAAAAACGGAAGAGTACTTAAATAATTGGAAGAGAGAGAGGGCGGACTTCCTGAACTATAAGAAGGATGAGGCAAGGAGGGTGGAGGAGTTCGTCAAGTTCGCCAACAAAGACCTTATTCTGGAAATGATAGAACTGGTAGATGACCTGGAAATTGCCTCAAAAGAGGTTCCCGGCGTCGGGCTGGAGCAGGTAACAAAGAAGTTCCAAGACCTTTTCAAAAAATACGGCGTGGAAAGGATAAAGATGGGCAATAAGCTTGAACCTGCCATTCATGAAGTCATAGAAACAGAACCGGGCGGGAATAAAATGAAAGAAGTCAGAGCCGGCTACACTATGAGAAGTAAAATTATCCGGCCGGTACGAGTACGAATAATAAAATAAGTTTTTGTCCAAGAGCGAAGCGATTGGTAACAAAAAGTTACCCCCTCTTTCAGAGGAATCTTGAAAGAGGGGGTGAAAAGATTGCAACCACTCACTATGTTCGCGGGCAATCATGTTCATGGCTAAAATATTAGGAATTGACTTGGGAACAACAAACAGCGCGATGGCGGTCGTTGAAATAGGCCAGCCGCGGATATTGGAAAACAAGGAAGGCATGCGCACCACGCCGTCAATCGTTGCTATCGGCAAGAACGGCGAGCGTTATATCGGAGTGACGGCCAAACGCCAGGCAGTGACCAATCCGGCCAATACCATCTTCTCCGTGAAACGCCTCATAGGGCGGCGCTATGACGATGCCGAGGTCCAGCGCGACAAGGCCTTGCTTCCTTATGAAATTCGCAAGGGTTCAAGCGGGGATGTGGAAGTAAAACTTGGCAATGAGTGGAAAAAACCAGCGGAAATTTCGGCCATGATATTGCAGAAGCTCAAAGCGGACGCCGAGGACAAGCTGGGCGAGAAGATAACCGAAGCCATCATCACCGTGCCGGCTTATTTTGACGACGCTCAGCGCAAAGCGACCAAGGACGCAGGCGAGATTGCCGGTCTGACCGTAAAGCGCGTCATCAACGAGCCGACCGCGGCCGCGCTGGCCTATGGCTTCAACAAGAAAAAAGACGAGAAGATAGTCGTCTACGACTTTGGCGGCGGCACTTTTGATATTTCCGTGCTGGAGGTTTCCGAGGATACCATTGAAGTCAAAGCCACCGGGGGCGACACCCATCTGGGCGGAGACGATATTGACCAGCGCATCATTCAGCACTTCATTTCCGAGTTCAAGAAAGAATCGGGCATGGACGTGTCCAAAGACCAGCTCGTGGTCCAGCGCCTGAAGGACGCGGCCGAAAAAGCCAAGCATGAGTTATCATCCACTTTGCAGACCGAGGTAAATATTCCGTTCCTGACGGCGGATTCTTTCGGCCCGAAGCATTTCACGATGTCTTTCACTCGGGCCAAATTGGAAGAACTTGTCCGTGACCTGGTGGGCAAATCCATTGAGCTGACCAAGAAAACGGTCCAGGAAGCGGGCCTGAAAATGTCCGATATCCATGAAGTAGTGATGGTCGGAGGCCAGACCCGCATGCCTCTCATTGTTGAAGAGGTTAAAAAACTTTTCGGCAAGGAACCGCACAAAGACATCAATCCCGACGAAGTGGTTGCGCTGGGCGCGGCCGTCCAGGGCGGCATCATGCAGGGCGATATCCGCGATGTCCTGCTCCTTGACGTTACGCCGCTCTCGCTCGGCATTGAGACGCTCGGCGGCGTGATGACCAAGATGCTTGAAAAGAACACAACTGTGCCGGTTTCCAAAAGTCAGATATTCTCAACCGCGGCCGATAATCAGCCGTCGGTGGAGATACATGTCCTCCAAGGCGAGCGGGCCATGGCGACAGACAACAAGACCCTCGGCCGGTTCATTTTGGACGGCATCCCGCCGTCGCCGCGCGGCGGGCCGCAGATAGAAGTTTCTTTTGACATAGACGCCAACGGTATTCTTAACGTCAAAGCCAAGGACAAGGCCACCGGCAAAGAGCAGTCCGTCCGCATTGAGGGCTCGTCCGGCCTCTCCGACGAGGAGAAAAAGAGGATGACGGCCGATGCCGAGAAATTCGCGGCCGAGGATGCTAAGAAAAAAGAACTGGCTGAAGCCCGCAATATGGGCGAGACCTTGGCTTACACGACCGAAAAGATGGTCAAAGACAACGAAAGCAAAATTAAAGACGATGACAAAAAAGAATTAAATGCTAAAATGGAAAAAGTCCGCAAGGCGGTAAAAGGAGACAATGTAGATGAAATAAAGAAAGCAACCGAAGAATTGTCAAAATCCGCCCAGCGCATTGGCGGCGAATTGTACAAACAGACCAACAACTCACAACCGACAACTAACAACGCAGAAAAAACCGAAGAGAAATCAGAATCAGAAGCTAAAAGCTAATGACTATAAGCTATAAGCTAGTCGGCTGGTATGTGGTGACGGCGCTGTTGGCGTGGGGGATGTGGGGCGCCGGAAAGTCGCTCGGGTTCAACTCGGTCACCGGATTAGACATCAATGTTTTGGTGACCCTGATATTTTTGCTGTTGGTCAGCTTGTCGGTCATCGGTTATGCCCTCTTTCGTTCAAGATTTACACCGCTTATTTCCGGAGCCGTCATCGGCCTGTCATTCTTGGCTTGGTACGGCTTCACCAAGCTCAATCTGCTTGGTGCCGGGATATTGATATTACTGGCATTTGAGTCCTATCGACGGGCGGGCAGGCAGATACAGCGAGTAAAGATAAATCTGTTGGAGATATTGAACCACGGCCTATATCCTCTGGTCATTGGTATCTTTATCTTGGTTTCCTTCGTGGCCTATCAAAGCCCGCTGGCCGAACAATTGGAGGATACCAAGCGTCTGCCGAGCCAGACCCAGCAATTTCTGGAGGAAGTGGCGGATAAGATCGTCGGGCCGCAGCAGGTGGCCGAGCAGACCTATCAGCAAGCCAACGCGTTCCTAAAACCCTATTTCCAATATGCTCCGCCCCTCTTGGCATTCGGTCTTTTTCTTATCTTGTGGGGCTTGTCCTGGCTTTTCGTCTGGCTGGGTGTGGCCGTCGGCATATTCATTTTCTGGCTGATGAAAAAGACCCGGTTCGTCCAGGTCCAGGAAAAAGAGGTCAAAGCGGAAATAATAATCGTATAAACCTCGCCGTTGAGAAGCAGTTATTTTTTAGCACAAAGCGTAGAATTAAGGCGGCCCTGCTTCTCAAGGGCGGGGTAAAAAAACGAGCCCTCGATCCTCGGGCCAATCAGTATCATGTCCGAAGACATACTATTGGGGGTAAGGAGAGAGCTCGGGCCGCGGGACTGCCGATGGGCGGCTGATAGGCCTTATGCCAGGCGGAGATGATATGATATCAGCGGGCCATCATTTTGGCGTCAACCACGACGATTCGCGAAGAACTTGTGGCCCCATATTATACCATGACGGCAGAAGCCCTTGTTAGCTCTTAGGGGCCACTATCAGAACTAACCAGTCATTTCATCCTAATCATTATATCATATTGAAATATAACATCAAATATTGTAAAATGTATAAAAAATGGCCGCAAAAGATTACTACACAATTTTAGGGATGCCGCGGACGGCTTCGGCCGAGGATATAAAAAAGGCCTATCGCAAACTGGCCCACGAGCATCATCCTGATAAAAAACACGGCAACGAAGCCAAGTTCAAGGAAGTGAATGAGGCCTATCAGGTCCTGTCCGATCCTAAAAAACGCTCGCAATATGACAATTTTGGTTTTGCCTATAACGAAGGCGGTTTTGATCCTGGCCAAACCGGAGGATATAATTTCACCCAAGAAGATATTTTCAATATGTTCGGCGGGATGCGTGGCGGACAGGGCGGCGGAGCGGAGGACATCTTTGATATGTTCTCGGAGATGTTCGGCGGTTATCGCCAACCGAGGAGCGATGAGCCACGAAAGGGAGAAGACCTTTATCTTGAGGTGACCCTCGGTAAAAAAGACCTCGGAACCACCAGGACAATAGAGTATGACATTCAAGATAAGTGTACCGAGTGCAAAGGAGAAGGCGTGGCGCCAGGATATAAGATAGTAAACTGCCAGACCTGCAAAGGAACTGGCCAGGTCCGTCAGACATCACGAAGCGGATTCGGCGTCTTCTCGCAGATATCGCTATGCCCAACCTGCAAAGGCCAGGGACGGATGCCGGAAAAGGAGTGCTCTGTCTGCCGAGGGTCCGGCCGTTCAAAGTCACGCCAGTCGCTGGAGATACATATTCCAAAAGAATTGCCGCACTCCTACAATATTCTTGTGCCTCGTGGCGGCAATCTGCCTGTCGGCAGGCAGGCGCTGGCCGGTGAGCCCGGCGATTTGGTGGTCAATATCCGAATCAAATAGAAATAGTATTGATACTGAGTTTGCCGAACGTATCAATCTCAAAATAAAATAGAACAGGCCGTCGTTCCCCGAAAAACGGGGAACGACGGCCTTTAAGGCGCCGTGGCAAAACCCTTGCGTTTGACCGGCTCGTTGAGCAGGATACGGCCGATCCTTTCGGCCTCTCTGGAACCGAATCTGATCAACCGCAGATCTCTTTCAGCGAGATCCGCGATCAGTTCTTCGCGTTCATGCGGATTTGGCATGAACGTTCTTTTCAAAACGAGCGTGAAACGGCGCTTACGGACGATCTGGTCAGCCGCTACTGGCCGGTGGCCGTTGAATGAAACGAGATAGTCGCCGTCCGGCCCTTCTTTCATGTTCTCCAACTTCTGCATGAAGATTGCGGTAGCAAGATCGTGCTTTCGGTTCGAGTCGCGTCTTTTCTTCACGACTGTGGCGATGGCGGCCACTGCGCTGGCTGCTAAAGCAGTGATCCCGAGGACTTTCCATTTGGTCTTCATGACACGCATCCTTTCAGGCAGCGTCGTCGGGAGGAGGTTCGTACACGACGAATCCTCTCCTCTTATTCTGCTCGCTCAAGTTCGCCCGCAGATTACTCTTGCTGATCTTCGGGCCCCGGTTAGAGAAGATGAAGAAGAGATTGACTGTCTGGCCGATTGCCATCGGGACAATGAGAATTGCTGCGATAATGGTCAGGATATTCCAATCAATTGTCATCACTTGACTCCAAGATTAGGGGTGGGGAACTGACAACCATCATACCTTTTCCGTGATATAATATCAATCATGGCGAAGCTTCTGAATGCTTTTAATTTAGACAGTTTTTCTTTAAGCAATTTCTCTTTGGGTTCGGGGGGCATCTTCGGATTGCTGGTCTTGGTCTGCATCTTGCTCTTTGTTTTAAGCTTGGGCAGGACCCGAACGCTCATTTCGCTCCTCTCCATTTATGTCGCGTTCGTTTTGCAAGCCGTGTTTCCGTACTTTGGCTGGCTGCAAAACAATAATTATCTGGCCAAAGACCTGGCCATGCTTCAGATCGCGGCCTTCGCAACGGCTTATATCGTTAGTTTTTTACTTTTGAATCGGGCGGTGGTTAGGGGCCATTTCAGTATGGCCGAAGCGTCTTTTGTCTCGGTCAGTTTGATGGGTTTGGTCCAGTTCGGACTTGTCGCGGCCATTATTTTGAATCTCGCCCCCGACTATCAGCGCTTTATCCCGGACTACGTCTTGTTCTACATCGCCAACCAAAAGGCCCTCTTTTACTGGGCCCTGGCGCCGCTGGTACTATTGATCTTTCAGAAGAAAGATTAGAGTTTGAAATCTCTTAAATTATTTTAGTACCAATTGGTACTAAAATAAAAATGAGCTGATCTTATCCCTTACTTACCCTCTCCACATACTCACCGGTCTCGGTATTGATGCGGATGACATCCCCTTGTTCTATGAACAGGGGGGTGTTGATGCTGGCGCCGGTCTCAATGGTGACCTGTTTGACTCCGCCCTGGGCGGTGTCGCCACGGATGGCCGGCGGCGCCTCGGTCACTTTGAAATCCATCTTCACCGGTAGGTCCACAGTGATAATCTTGCCCTCGAATTCTATGGCGTCCATCGGCGTGTTTGCCTTGAAAAACTTGACCGAATCGCCAAGAACATCCTCGGTCAATTGAAAACGCTTTGACAGGTCGTTGGTGTATGAAAAGAAATATTGGCCTCGGTGGCCGTAAAGATATTTGACAGTCCGGCGAGCGACGTTGGCTTCCTCAAAGACGTCTGACTGGGCGAAGTTCCGTTCCAACAACTTGCCGTTGATGAGATTACGCATCTTGACCTGGACCGTCGGCCGGCGCTGCTGCATCTTCAAATGATGGGTCTCAATAACGACGTAGGGCTGGTCCTCATATAAAATATATATTTTAGGTTTTAACTCGTTAAGAGATAGCGACATAGTCTTCGTCCCGATTTGGCCTAAGCAAAGCTTGGTTGCCAAATCGAGGATTCTCGATTTTATAATTGCGAAGCAAATAAAATCGGGAGTTTTAGTTCGTTTACACCTAATGGCATGGAATATGGGTTATAGAATATGGACCAATAAACCTTGGAAATTATAGCAAAACCGGCCCTATTTCGCAAGCTTGACTTTAGGGCTAAATGAGAGTATGATATAAAACGTAATGAATAAAGCTTATATCTATATTATCTCGGCTATTTTATTGGTTTCCATTGCGATGCCGCTTTCCGCGGGGGCTTATTATTATCCGTATAACGCTCATTTATATATCCCGGGTATTGATGGCGCCGAGCAATACAATCAACCATATTCCAATTCCGGCTATCAGACCAAACCGGTCACTTTGAATTTTGACATCTTTGGTTCTTCCAGCTCAAATCCTTCAGCTCAAAATCAAAGCAAGACATCAAGGTCTTCCGGCTCGATCTTCGACAATCTTTTTGGCAGTGCCGGTTCAGCTGTAGCCCAAGATGTCAATGGCAGTCCGATTGTTTTAGTGACCGCGGACAATACTAATGTCTATGCGATAATCTCCGGCAAAAAACACCTTATTCCGAACGTACCGGATGTCTTGTCCGAATACAATTACAGCCAAGACCTGGTCCAAACAGTCGCTTATGCCCAGCTCAACAAATATCCCCGTGCTAATCTTGTAACGGTCAAAGGCGATTCAAAGCATATTTATTACTTGACCGAGGGCGGCCTGCTCCGTCTGATGCCGAGCGATAAAGTCATTGATTCATACGGCGGCCGCAAAGAAGACGCCATCACCATAGGCCGAGTTGAGTTCAATTTCTATCCAAAGAACCAATACATCTATCTGGAGAATCCGCTTAACCGCGACGTGTTTCAGATCGTCGGCGACGGCAAGCGCTACCTGACCCCGATGGCCGCCCAGCGCATGAATGTCACGCCTGACCAGGTCGCTCCGGTCAACCAGTTTGAAATGGACTCGTATAAGATACTGGCACCGGTTGTGCAGTAACATACGGATTTAAAAATAATTTGCTCCCACAAATTTAGATGGTTATAAAATTATCAACTAACTATCAAAATTTGTGGGAGTAAAAGACTGCTCTTTCACAATTCATGTCAAACGGCGAGGCGGTAGCCCAAGACCCGTTTGGTGCAAGCAATGGGAAATCGGGGTTCCATTGTTTTTAGGCAGTAGCCGTCAAAAATCCCTGAAGTTTGACCCCGGTAGGCGGGCAAGTTCTCGCCGAATCTATTCGGAGCCGGGAACCGGTTTGATTTCTTGGCCAGCCCGCGGGCTTGGCCGAGGAGGAGTTATGGTAAAAATACACGGGGTAGAAGTTTGGGTAACCCCCAGTCCGTTATCTGGGCTGTCTGATTTTAGGGTTTGGTTTAGCCCAAAAAATCAGGCCTGTCGCTATTCTCGTATAAATGGCGAGCGACAGCGTTATCGGTATGGCCAAAATGATTACTTTTATGGCCTACCGGAAGGAACCGATCTTCGGGCCGTCATCCGAGCAGCGCTTGGACGTCGGCTTCGCTATTTCGGTGGCGGAGCCTACGTCCTTCGCCATGACCGAGATAGTGCCTGTTGGGTATTATCTCGTCGGGATTGGCGGGAGAATTGGAACACCTTGGCCCGTTGGCGGTACAACCAGTATAAGTACCGGTTGTACCATCATCCGCGGCCATCACGGCGATGGATTGTCGCAGTAATCCGTGCGAACCGCCAATGCCCGCCGGGGCATTGGTTGGAAAGATACCACCGCATCGGCCGCGCTTTGGCAACCGCGGAGTAGTTTTTTGCGCAGTTCTCCAGGCCCACGCATCGCCGTGGGCCTTTTACTATTTACAGTCTGATATTTTGAAATCGGAGTAGCCATTGAGGAAATCTTTGAATGAGGTTTCTTTTTTGCCTTCCGGTTGGAGGGTTTTTATTTTCAATTCGTTATTTTCCAGTCCGGCCAATTTTATGTTTAAAACTTTGTCTCTCCAGGTGGTCCAGGTGCCGGGCTCGGGATTTAAGGCGCGGATTTGATTGTAGATGTCGCGAGCCGGGCGTGACCAGTCAATCCGGCCGTCCTCACGCTTAAATATCTTGGTCGTTGTGGCTTGGGTGTTGTCTTGCGTCCGCGGTGTTATCCTTCCGGCAATATATTCAGGGATAGTTTCAATGAGCAGTTCGGCGCCCAGGCCGGCGAGCTTATCGTGTATCTCGGTAAAAGTTTCGTCCGGCGCCGGATGGAATTTTATCTGGGCTAGCATCGGCCCGGTGTCCATTCCGGCATCCAGTTTCATTATGGTCACGCCCATCACCTCGTCGCCATTCAAGATGGTAGTTTGAATAGGGGACGGACCGCGGTATTTTGGCAAGAGAGAAGGATGGATGTTAATGAAGCCGTACTTCGGTATTTCTAGCAAAGATTTTGGTATTAATTTGCCATAAGCCGCTACTACACACAAAGAGCATTCTGATATTCTTAAGAATTTGAGAATAGATTCATCGGATTTTAGAGATTCAGGTTGAAGGATTTTTAATTCTAGTTCTTGGGCGGCAACTTTGATCGGCGGAGCGGTTACGACCTGCTTGCGTCCGACCGGCTGGTCGGGCTGGGTGACCACGGCGCATATCTCGTGTCCAGCCTCGCGCAATGCCTTAAGCGCCGGCACTGCAAAAGACGAAGTTCCAAAAAATATCAGTTTCATAATCTAATAAATACTAAATCCTAACATCTAAATCCTAAATAAATATAGAATCCTAAATTTTAAACTTTTCTAAAATTGAACCAAAAATTCTCATATATTCCATAGCTTCCTCACTTAAAATTTTTTCGTCTAATAATTTCAGCCAGTATCTTGTTTCCTTGGCTTCTTTACGGCAGATTCTTATCTTCATCAGAAAATCTTTTTTACCAAGTGATTCGTTGGCTTCTATGTAGTTTGCTCCTATAGAACCACCTGATCTCATTAATTGTCTGCTTATCTCTAAGTTAGAAGTACTTTTAGGTAATTTATCTATAAAATTCTTTATTTTCTTAGCAAATTCTAAAGTCCTATCTTCCAAGTCATATTTCTTCTTTTGTATTTCCGGCATTTGGAATTATTTAGAATTTAGGATTTAGTGCTTAGGATTTAATTTTAGTTCTGTCACGTATAGTTAGGCCGTTGAGATGGTCTGTCTCGTGCTGCAATACTCGGGCCAAAAATCCGCGGGCTCTGAACTTAACTTTATCGCCTTCCTCGTCTATGGCCTTGAACATTATTTTCTTTGAGCGGGCGACGGGTTTATACCAGTCGGGGATTGAGAGACAGCCCTCCTCTAATTCGTCGCTGTCTTTGGAGTATTCGGTTATTTCAGGATTGAAATATGCGGAGGGAACCTTGTTCTCTTCAGCCAATTTTTCGTCTATTACAAAAACAGCGACATCCGTCCCTATCTGATTGGCGGCCAGACCCACGCCCTTATTGTCCAGCATCGCTTTTTTCATATCCGAAATAAGCCCGGCATATTTCCCGTTTTTGATGTCTTCCTGCTCCGCCAGCGTTATCTTCCCGCCCAATATCTCCTCCGGTAATTTCGTGATTTCCATACTAAAATAATATAGGAAAACATAGCCCAGGCCCATATTGACAAAATCAGCCAATAATATATAATGTACTCATACAGTTCGGCTTGCATCCGCAGGCCTTTGACAAGGAGTTCCCATGACCGCTTCTGCCAGCAAGTCCGTCATGCCTGTTCCGTTCGGCCAGTTCGCGGCTCTGATGCGGACGCCGGTTCTTCCGACGCCGCAACAGCTCTTTGACTACCAGGTTGAAACCCTGGTCGGTCACAAGCTAGCCAAGTACGAAGAGGCCGACCGTTTCCGCAACCACCTGATGGTCGGCGCTTTTCTCTTCGTGCCAGCCCATCCCAAGTTGGACAACGCCACCCTCGAGCAATTGATGGCACTCATCGTCATCAACGGCAAGTCGGGCAAGAACTATCTGGACGCCGACTACCTGAAGGACGAGGTGGCCATCCCGACCAACGCCCACCTAATGGTCAGCGTGGAGGACGGCAACGCGCGGCGCAACATCCGTCCGTCGGACAACCGCAAGGCCATCCTGGCCGAGGGTCGCCAGCCCTACAACGTCTGGCGGGGCATTGTCCACGTGCTCTACTTTCCGGAGGTGCTCCAGCATCATTATCTGGACCTCGTAGCGTCGCGCTGCGAGTCCGGGCGCTGGCCGAGCTTGTTTCTGTACGGCGGTCAGCCGGGCCTGGGCGCGGTCTGGGACGACGAAGCCTACTCCAAGTGGGGCACGCCGTCTTGCGGGAGTGTTGTCGGTGGTTGATGGTTGTCACCTTGAGCTTTTGGACCTTGAAATTTGGTCCTTGGCTCGAGGCACATGACGGGGGATATGGCTACACGCCGGCCCCCGTTTTCTTTTTCAGATCATTTGGCGCGGGTCTACGTCTATGAGCCAGTTGCTGGGAGCGTAGCGGACTAACTCTCGGACTAATTTGCTGTCAGAATTCAGAAATTTGATTATCACGGAAAAAGTGTAAAAGTCCTTCTCTTTAGAGAGGAACATGGGAGAGCTGTCGCTTATCTGGACACTTTGCTGAATGCGCAAGTGGGCGGCGGCCATTTTTAATTTTTCGATAAGCTGGCGGCCGGCGTTGACGGCAACTTGGGCTTTGCGGTGAGTGTAGGTAAGGCGGATGATTTTTGAAAACGGAGGATAGGCGAGAGCTTGGCGGGCCTCGGCCTCGGCAGTATATAATTTTTCGTAATCATGGGCAAAAACCTCATGAGGAACTCTGGCGGTATCATAGCTTTGGGTGATTATTTTCTCCGGCTGGAAATCAGCTAATTTTTCTAATTGGTACCAGAGCCGCTCGTCGGTCTGATAGTCGGGGCTGACCGAAAGAGCGTCAAATTGAGGAATGGCGACAAGGTCAAACGAATCGTCAAATATATAGCTGAAAACTTTGGTCGTGGCGATGAGAATTACGGACTGTCCGCCAGCTAGCGGATTTCTGACAGTTTCCATGATCTCATCTTCCTCGGTCTGGTTCTGTGTGACATCAGCATCCAAAATTACAATGGGGGTCTTTGTGAGTTGGCCGAATTCTATCATTTTTTGCAATTCCTCGTAGATTTTTTGCGAGCCAGCCGGTCCCGTCGGCTTTATTTCCGAGCTGTGGCAATTGGCGCAAAATTGGGGATACGGCTGGTTGATTGAACAGTGATGGCAGACAAGTATCTTATCCATTGCCATATGAACCCGCATCGGGATGTTGCACCGCGGACAGTTGGAAGTGAAACCGCAGCGCTTGCAGACGACGATGCCGGCATATCCGCGGCGGGCGGCAAAGATCAATATTTTCTTGCCGGCTTTGACCGCTTCAGCCAGGCGGCGCTTCAAAGGAACGCTCAAAGCGCCGACATAGCCCTGCTTGAGCTCGGCGATAAGGTCAATGACTTCTACAGGCAAGACCTGTACAGGTCTTGCCTGGTAATCACTAACGACCAATTCGCCTTTTTTGACCCGGATGTAACTTTCAACACCCAAAAAATCGGATATGACGGTGAGCTTCGCGCCATAAAGGCGTGCGGCGTATTCGGCCAGAGCCGGCGCTTTGTATTTCGGGCTGTAATCGGATTTATAAAACTCGTGAAGCGGGTCAATGATGATGATATTTTTTAGGTTATTGAAAGGTAAAAATAACGCCTGCCTGGTGCCGATTATCATCTGCATCTCTCCGCCCTGGACCTGTTTCCAAAGTGCATGATATTCTTCATTTTTGATTCCGGAATGAATGATGCTGGCCTCGGGGTTAGCTTTTTTGAAATGAGGGATGTAGCTCGTCTCGGGCACAAGAATAAGCATCTGACCGATACTTTTCGGCAGATGTTTCAGACCGTCCTTTGAGCGGCAGATGATGATATCAGGTTTGCCTGCGGTATTTGAAAATTTAAAATTTGGGCTTTGAATTTTAATAGCGTATTTCTTTTTTCCAAAAAACGGGGGCAGGGTGGCTTTCAAAGCCAGACCGAGAGGGGAAAGATACTCATTGGCCAGCCAGAGAGCCAATTTGAACTGGTATTCACCGACTTGGGACTCGGCAGAAAGAATAGACGTTATTTTATTTAACTGGAAGGCGGATTTTTTAACCAGGATGCGCCGCTTATCAATGGCGCTTGAGTTGATTACCACCGCCGAAACTTTGCGATTATGAAGAGGAACCTGAACGACCGCCCCTTTTGGCAGTTCTAAATCGCCATAATAACTTAAAATTTGAGGGACTTGAGGTGGAAGGACGGATAGAGGGATGACTTCCAGAATATACATACTGACAACCTACAACAAACAATCTACAACTTCAATCAGTTAAAATAGAACTCCCCGCCGTGGATATTAATATGAAGACATTAATCCATGACGGGGACAGTTTTTCTTTCGCCTTCGACGGCTTCACAGCCGCACCGAAGGCAGGTGAACTTCACTTTCCCGGTATCGCGGAAAATGAAGCCGCATCGGACCTCAACCTCAACGGCCCGCGAGACGACGCGGCCGCAGCATCTGGTCTTCAACTGATACCAGCGAAACGGCCGCGCGTCCCACGCGTAGAAGCCATCCTCAAGGAGCTTCATGACGGCAGAGACGTTCCTGCCGTTATCCGCGATATCGTCGACATAGGCAGATGGGTCTCTGCCGATGTCACCTAGCTTATCAAGCGACACAGGCATAAAACCTCCAGAACTAAAAGCATTATACCATATTTTATCAACATGTCCACTAGGTAGTAGAAGTCCGATAATGAGTATATAATTTAATCAGATGTTTGGGCGCAAAAAAATAAAAGTCCGCCTAGCCCCGTCTCCGACGGGTTACATGCACGTCGGCACCGCTCAATCGGCGCTTTATAATTGGCTCTTCGCTAAAAAGAATGGCGGCGAGTTTCTGTTTCGGATAGAAGATACAGACATAGAGCGCTCCACTAAAGAATACGAGCAGAGCATTTTGGAGGCCCTGGAATGGCTGGAGTTGAAATGGGACGGTGAGGTGGTGCATCAAAGTAAACGCAGGATACATTATAGAAGGGCATTAGAAAAACTTATCACAAATAAAAAAGCTTTTTGGTGCAATCATACAAAAGAAGAACTAGAAGCGGAAAGAAAAGAAGAAGAAGAAAATAAACAACCTCCTAGACATATCTGCAGTTGTAAATCTAGCTCTGCTTTTGGGAGACATTATCCGGCCTCAAATCCCGGACAAAATTTTATCTTGCGTTTGGCAGTAAATGAGCAAAAAATAACTTTTAATGATGTCATCCGCGGGCCGATAGAATTTGAAGCCAGTCTTCTCGGCGATTTCAGCATCGCCAAGAGCTTGGACGAGCCGCTCTATAACTTTGCGGTGGTGGTAGATGACGCCGAGATGGGAATTACTCATGCCATCCGCGGAGAGGACCATATTTCCAACACGCCCAAGCAGATTTTGATATACGAAGCGCTAGGTCTGCCGCTGCCGATATTCGCGCACTTGCCGCTCATCCTGGCGCCTGACAGGTCCAAGCTTTCAAAACGGCACGGCGGGATGGCGGTGGCGGATTACAAAAAAGATTACTTGCCCGAGGCGCTGATAAATTTTCTCGGCGGGCTGTCATACACTTTCAGTAAAGAGATAATTTCCCGCGAGGAGATGGTCAAGGAATTCGACTTGACCAAGGTCCATAAGTCAGGCGCAGTGTTTGATGTCAAGAAATTGAATTGGCTCAATTCGCAATACATCAAAAAACTGCCGCCAAAAGAATTTAAAAATTTAACGAATTTAAACATTTCAGACGCGGCCGCGGCCCTCATCACCGAGCGGCTGGAACGTTTAATGGACGCACAGGAGTTTTCGTATCTATGGTCAGAGCCGCAATACGGCAAGGAATTATTAAAATGGAAAAACAGCGGTTTTGAGCAGGTAAAAGCGTCTCTTTCCCGCTCGCTGGAGGTTTTGAAGGCAGCAGAAATGTCCCGAGAAGCCATACTTGCCGGTCTGGAAAAACTTAGCGTGGAGTTGGGGAATAAAGGACTGGTGTTTTGGCCACTGCGAGTAGCATTATCGGGAAAAGAAAAGTCGCCTGATCCGATAGATATCGCGTTGGCATTGGGTAAACAGGAAACCATTAAGAGAATTGAAAAAGCTATCTCACTTTTATAAAAGCCGGATATTATTTTTAGTGTTGGCCGGCCTGCTCACGGCCAGTTTTTCACTTGCGGAAACGATGGCAGACGTCAGCCAACTAAGGTCGGAGATAGACCGGCTGGAAGAGCAGATACAACAGCTTCAGAAAGAGCAGGAGCAGTATAAAAACAATATTTTCGGCGCCCAAGCCAAGGCCCAGACCCTCCAGAATCAGATAAACAGTTTGAACAACCAGATAAAATATCTGGAGAGCCAGATAAAAGTGACCACGGTCAGCATCAACAAGACCTCGGTTGAGATAAACGAGACCCAAGGCGACATCCAAACCGCCGAACAAAAGATAGAAGCCCAAAAAAGGACCATCGGCCAGACACTGTTATTCTTGGACCGTCAGGATAAAGAAGGGCTTTTAGTGACCCTCCTGAAAAATGACAGCATGTCTGATTTTTTCCGGCAGGTCCAATACGCCAATTCTTTAAGTGAGGGACTGACGGACCTGGTCCGTGAACTGGAAGGCGCCAAGAAGGAGCTTGAAAGCGAAAAGAACCAGTTGGAGACAAAGAAGGAAGACCTTATCGTATTGAAGCAGAGACAAGCGTCTGAACGGGCCGCCGTCAGCGGCACGAAGGCGGAAACCAGCAATCTGTTGAAAGCGACCAAGGGCCAAGAGGCGGAGTTTCAGAAGATGCTGACAAAGTCCGAGGAGCTGGAAAGGCAGATGAATTTGGAGATATTCAAACTTGAAGACCAGTTGCGCAAGGCCATTGACCCCAACAGTTTGCCTTTGGCCCGGCCGGGCGTCCTCTCCGCGCCGGTCCAGGGCCGGATATCCCAAGGATACGGCTGTTTGGAAACCAGATGGGCCCGTCGGTATTATCCTGACTGCAACAACGGCAAAGGAGGTTTCCATAACGGGCTGGACATCGCCGCGTCGTATGGAACGCCTTTGCGAGCGGCCGATGACGGCACGGTCATTGCCATCGGGAATGCCCCATATGCTTACGGGACATGGGCGGCGGTAGAGCACAGTAACGGGCTGGTGACCGCCTATACCCATATGTCCATCCGGTCCGTAAGCGTCGGCCAGCAATTGAGAAGAGGAAATGTGGTGGGAAGCATGGGTAGTTCGGGCTTGTCCACCGGCAGTCATATCCATTTCATGGTCTACGCGCCCAGGACTTTCACTACCAAGACCAGCAGTATTTCGGGCGTTTTGCCAATCGGTGCCACCTTAAATCCGTTGGATTATCTGCTAATATAAAAATTTAAATATTTAAAGATGCAAAAAGTCGTTATTTTAGGTGGGGGGTTCGGGGGCGTGAGATGCGCTTTGGACCTATCACGATACGCGGGAGACGAATTGAGCGTCACTTTGATCGACCGCAACAGTTATCATCTCTTCACCCCGACTCTGTATGAGGTTGCCTCTGCGGCGCCGATAAAAGAGGATGATATGTTTCATCTCCAGCTTCGGCGAAGCATCAGCATCCCGTATTCTAAAATTTTTGCGGGCAAGAACGTCCAGCTTGTCCAGGCCGAGATTGCTTCGGTAGATTTAGTAAATAAACGAGTCACTTTTGCTGGCGGAGATCCCGTTAGAAGTAGCCTCGCCGAGGTCCGAAGGACTCGCGCCTTTGGCGCGAGCGAGACTTCTAACGGGATTGACTTTGACTACTGCGTGCTGGCTTTAGGCAGCCAGTCATCCGATTTTGGTATTCCGGGGGTTTATGAATATGCCTACCAGTTCAAGACCATCAGCGACGGCTTGGCGTTGAACAAAAAAATGCAGGAATTGTTCCGTGACATTAAAGAGGGGAGAGCGGCATCCCCCATTTCTTTTCTTATCATCGGAGCCGGATTTACCGGCATTGAACTGGCCGCTGAACTGGCCAGCTGCGCGAGGATGTTAAGCAAGAAGCTCGGGTTGGACAAACGGGCCTACTCCCTGACCCTATTTGAAGCCGCTCCCAACATCCTGCCCATGGTCCAAGACAAAGAGCGAGATATTATTGTCAAACGTTTGACCGAGCTCGGGGTGGCCATAATGTCGAACTCATTCATTGAATCGGTAACGAGCGATTCGGTTAAATTAAAAAGCGGTCAAACGGTAAAAGGTTCAGCCGTGGTTTGGACGGCCGGCGTCCAGCCGAGCGTACTACTGAAGAGCATCCACGGCCTTGAGCTGACGCCAAAGGGAAAAGTTCCGGTGCGGCCTACTTTAGCCGTATCGGGATTGCCGAGCGTGTATGCTTTGGGGGACGTTATTGAGTTTATTGACCCCAAGACCCAAAAACCTGTTCCCGGTCTGGCCCACACCGCTCTGGCCCAGGGCCGAGTAACGGCCCGCAACATTGCGACCTCCATCAAAGGCCGACAGCTAAAAGAATATGTGCCGTATTATGATTCATGGATAGCGCCGGTAGGCGCGAAGTTCGCCGTGGCCCATCTCGGTCAAGGTTCAACCTTGACCGGATTCTGGGGCTGGCTTGTCCGCGGTCTGGCCGATCTGCGTTATTTTATGTCCATCCTGCCCCTTAAGCAGGCCTTGGCCCTATTCCGCCGGGACCTGATGCTTTTCTCCAAAAACGACTAGCCATTATTGTGATTGTGGATACAGAGGTCTCAATTAATGTTAGAATTAACAAAATGAAAGTTATTACCCTTATGCGTATAACGAAGAGGTTTTCGGTTGCGATATTGATTGTCGGGATTATTTTACTGTCTGAAGGATTGATCAGTCGCAATGCGTATGCGGCCGTTCCAAAAGTATTAAGTTTTCAGGGACGACTGACGGACACATCCGGCAATCTTAGAGGCGGGAGCGGAACGAATTTCTATTTCAAATTCAAGATCCATTCCACGCTGACCGGCGATAATCAGCTTTGGTTGTCCGGCGCGACGGCGATAACGATAAAAGTCACCCAAGGTGTTTTTAACACTTTGCTTGGCGATACCTCGGCAGGATATAGCGCTTTGGATCTAGATTTTGATTCATCGGCCTATTACTTAGAAGTTCAAGTTTCCGATACCATTGATTCTGGTTTTGAGACCCTTTCTCCTCGCCAGAGGATTGTCGCTTCCGGTTTCGCGATAAACGCCGAGACGGTTCACGGCGGAAGATTTATCAACGCGACCGGTGTCGGCCAATTCGGCGGCTTGGCAACGACTAGTTATTCAAGATTTGGGACAGCGGAAACTACCCACGCCGGCACAATAGATGCACCCAACGACCTCCTTGTTTCCGGCGGGCTTGAAGTAAACAGCTCGGCCGCCTTTGACGGGATTGTTTCATTTGGCGCCGTCGCTTCTCACACCGCCGCCGGCGAATGGAACTTTGATTCCAACACCCTGGTCATTGATTCTGGCACCGATCGGGTTGGCGTCGGCACATCGGGTCCAACGAGAAAGTTTAACGTTTTGGAAGCAGTCAGCGTGGCGCAATTTCGCCTAGGCCAATCAAATTCTGTTTACGGTGAATTTTATGTTGATGGTTCCGGTGATATCAACATTTCTGCAACCGACGGCGCTGGCGGCGGCGGAAATATCAGAGGGGATGATACAAATTTATGGGTTTGTCTCGGGGTGGGCTGCGGGGTGAACGCTCCGGCGGAAAAGGGAAACGCGATAATAGAAACCTCGATTCTTTTTGGCAACACCTTTAGGTTTAAACAAAATATTGATGGGGTTACCGCATCAAAATCCGTAATCATGTATGATGCAGGGAGCAACACCATACTTGAATTTGACCAAGACCTGCAGTGATCCCTGTCCCCATGACCCTTCTTCAGGAATTCAAAATATTTATAAAAAGTATCATATCTTGGATTTATGCTCTGGTCGCTTTTGCCCTGTTCTTCTCTTTCTTTGGCTTGAATAGGGTTGCGATCTACGGTAGGGACCTGATCTTGCCAACACTTTCCAAGGATTCTCTTTCTATCCAGGCATTCAAGATGATGGAACGCGACCTTGTCCCTCCTGGTGTCCAGCTTATCGTGACCGATCCTTGGAGCGGCTTTGTGGTCCAGCTGGAGATAACGTTTATCTTGGCCTTTATCGCCAGTTTCCCCTTCCTCCTCTACAAGATCATCAGGTATATCTCGCCGGCCCTCTTTGAGCATGAAAAAAAAGCCGTCTTCAGATCGGTTGTCGCGTTCACGTTTCTGTTTCTGATGGGATGTGTTTTTGCCTATTATATTTTGATACCTCTGACCTTTAAGTTCATGTATCCCTTTGCCTCCTCACTGGGGGTAGCGACCTTATTTTCGCTTGACTCATTTATGGCCTGGATAATTGCCATCTTGATAACCACCGGGATAATCTTCCTTCTGCCGATCTTTATGACCGTTTTGAGCTATCTGGGGCTGGTCAGCCCCGGTTTTTGGAGGAGAAAATGGAAGTTCGCTCTTTTCTTTTTGCTCATCTTCTCCGCGGTGATAACACCGGACGGGACGGGCATCACCATGATCATGCTGTTCGTCCCCCTTTCCTTGCTTTATGGGACCGGTTCTTTGATGTCCGGCCCGCCTGGCCGGCGGGCCGGACAGGGCTGATAGTGGATTACTTTCTTTACACCATATTTCATTGTTGATAAACTTAACTAAAGGTCGATTAGCAAACAAAAATAATATAATAATATACACATGTTCGGACTAGGAATAACCGAAATAACACTGATTATAGTAGTCATAGCCGTAATCTACTTTTTTTATTGGAAACACAAGAGCAATAAAGTCAAGTAAAGCAATAGCTAAGTAAACAAACGATATGTTTGGATTAGGACCTCCAGAGATAGTAATTATCTTGATATTGGCGGTGGTTTTCTTCTTCGGAGGGGAGAAATTGTCTAATTTGGCAAGAACATTGGGCAGATTTACCGGCGAATTTAAAAAAGGGAGAGCCGAGATAGAGGAAGAGCTTAAAAAGGTCGAGGAGGAATTAAAACTAAATGGGAAACCAAAAGAATAAAATAGAAAATGTAGACAGATACCGAAGAAGATTTTTATCAGCGATATTGATAGGCGGCGGGGCTTTTTTGACGACAAAAGTGTTGGGACCCTTACTCTCATTCTTTAACGAGCCGTCGACCAGAGGCAATTTTTCCGATAAGCCAAGCTTTGACAGTTTTAAGATTGTGGAAGATAAAAAAGTATTGTCTATTTATGACAGCTCCGGAGAGGAAATACTTCAAATTGATAAAGAGGCATGAAACAAAAGACAGAGTGCGGCAAACATAGATGGATCCCTCTTTTAGGGATGAATAAAGGGAAAACCGTTCCCACCTCTCTTTTTACTTGTTTGAAATGCGGGGATTTGAAGGTGGGCGAGGAGACAATAAAAATTTCCAGGTTTCGTCTGGATATGGGTGAACTGCCTATAAATAGTGCGGCTGGAATTCAACTGATGGAAACGCCCACCGCCAATCAAACTGCCTCCGGCTTTATAGTCAGCATGACTTATGGCGAGTCTATTACTATTGGCGACCTTTTGTATTTCACATCAAGTGGCACCGTTAAACAAGCAGATGCCAACGGAACTTCTACTTATCCGGTGATGGGTTTGGCTCTGGCTACAGCAAGTAGCGGGTCAAACAGTGTTCTCTTGCACGGTATTTATAAAGACACTACTAAATGGACCGGAGGAACCAATTTGACAGTGGGAGGCGTTTGTTATCTGTCAACTACGGCAGGAGGAACAGCCCAAACTCAACCCTCGGCACTAAATGATGTAATTCAAGTGGTGGGAGTTGCCATCAACGCGAGCAGAATTTATTTTAAACCGTCCGCGGACTACCTGACACACACCGGCGCCTAAACTTATCATTTAGTAGGGTAAAAACTCATTGATCCCGTTAGAAGTAAGACGCCCCCAAGGGGGCGTCTGCCGACCATACTCAAAAAGCGGGTCGGACTTCTAACGGGATTGGATTTTTTTGAATATTTTGCTACATTTCCGGTATGCTGTCGGTAATAATTCCCTCCTACAAAGACCCGTTATTGGTAAAGACGATAGATTCGATTTTAGAAAATTCTGAAGGAGATATAGAGATAATTGCAGTTTTAGACGGATATTGGCCGTCTTTTGAATTAAGGATTGACCCGCGAGTAAGATATATTCACCTAGGAAGAAACAGGGGGATGCGCGGTGCGATAAACGCCGGAATTTCTGTGTCCCGGGGAGAGTTTATTATGCGAACCGATGAGCACTGCATGTTCGCCAAAGGATTTGATACGGCCATGACAGGGGCTTGCCAGCCCAACTGGATAATGACCGCCACCAGATATTTTCTAGATCCCTACAAATGGGAAGTGATGGATATTCCGCCTTTCATTTACGAAAAATTGAAAATTCGTGACGGCAAATTTGAGGGTCAGAGATGGCCCGGTCGGGACAAGGAGCGCAAGAACATGATGATAGACGAGACAATGTCAATGCAGGGTTCGGTCTGGGTAATGCCCCGCAAGTGGTGGGACGAGGTCATTGGCGAACTCCAGACCGAAGGTTACGGGCCGCTGATACAGGATTCTCACGAAATGGTGTTCAAAACCTGGCAAGCGGGCGGCAAGCTGATGCTGAATAAAAATACCTGGTTTGCCCACAAGCACTACTCATTTACCAGAACCCACCAGCAGGGAACGCCGGAAAACCCGGCTAATAACGAAGCGGGGTATAAATATTCCTTGAATAAATGGAAAGATTATTACGAAAAAGTAATTATACCAAAATGGTTTCAATCATAATTCCGTCAGCAAAAGACAAAGACCTGCAGCGAACGGTTGATGACTTAAGGAGTAAAGCTCGGGGTGAAATTGAAATTGTCGTGGTTTTGGACGGCGCTTGGGCTGAAGTTCAAAATGCGGACGTTATTCTTTTTAATGAGAAACGAATAGGAATGCGCGGAAGCATTAATAAGGGAGTAGCCGCCTCTCACGGCGAATACATTATGAAAATAGATTCTCACTGCATGTTCGGTGAGGGTTACGACCTCAAATTATTAACCGGTATGCAAGATAATTGGGTTGTCATTCCAAGGCGGTATAAACTGGACACTGATAAGTGGGAGATTATGGATGAACCGCCCATAGATTATGAAAAGCTTTTTATAGACAGGCCGGATAAAATAGGAGGGGTGTATTGGACGGGGCGGAGGATCCAAAGAGCCGATGTGATGATTGACGAGACCATGGTATTTCAGGGCTCCTGCTGGCTTATGTCGCGCAAGCACTGGGACTGGCTAGGCGGATTACAAGAAGAAGGTTACGGCACATTCACCCAAGAGCCGATAGAGATCGCTTTGAAAACTTGGCTCGGCGGAGGCCAAGTGATGGTCAACAAACTGACTTGGTATGCCCACAAGCACAGGAAATTCGGCAGGACAGTTTCTCCTTGCCCAAGCAAAGAAACGGAGATGGGCAATTTATATTCTAAAGATTTCTGGCTTAACAACCGCTGGGACAAGAGAATACATGACCTCAAGTGGCTATTTGATAGATTCGGTCTTAAATATAATCCGGCAAAATAAAATGATTTCAGTAATAATACCGTCAAGAAGCGAGTTGTATCTGCAGAAAACCGTGGATGATGTTTTAAATAAGGCGAGGGGGGAGATAGAGGTAATTGTTGTGCTGGATGGTTATTGGCCTAAAGCGCCGTTAAAAGACGATAAGCGTGTTGTCATAATACATCACGGAGAATTAAGTTCAAATTTTGGGCTAAGGACAAGCGTAAATAGGGGTGTGGCAGTTTCCAAGGGTGAATACATAATGAAGATCGACGACCATTCCGCTCTTGATGAAGGGTTTGACATAAAGCTGACTGCCGACTGCGAGGATAATTGGGTAGTTGTTCCCAGATTATATTCATTGAAAGACGAGGGATGGACCAAGGACGAAAACGGAAGAGCCACGTTTGACGCCGGCCATGTGACATATCCTCCGACGGAAGGAACGCTGTCGGGGAAGCCCTGGAAATGGTGGAATGAGAACAGAAAGGACATCTTGATTGATGATTGCATGTTATCGGCCGGAGCGTGTTATTTTATGAAGCGGAGCCATTGGAACCAACTTGGTTTGTTTGACGAAAAAAATTATGGGGCCTTTCCGTCTCTTGAAAATCTGGAGGTGTGTCTTAAAACATGGCTTTCAGGCGGCAGAGTGGTGACAAATAAAAAAACATGGTGTGCCCACAGGTGGGGAGAAAGGGGACCGAAAAATAAGGGGTGGAATTATTCTAACGGCCAGATAAGAAAATCAAAAGAGAATAGGGTTGCGGCTGTAAAATATACTAACGATTTCTGGTTGAATAACCGATGGCCGGACAGAGTTCACGATTTTGAATGGGTGATTAATAAATTCTGGCCGGTTCCGGGCTGGCCCGATAACTGGAAAGAAGAAATAAAAAAATGGCCGGGTTTAATATAAAAATATGAGCAAACCAGTAATAGAATGGGCAACCCACCTGCCTTTGTTGGTGAGGATGTTTGATAAAACAGAAGGAGATGTTTTGGAGTTGGGCATGGGATATTTTTCTACCATGATATTAAAATGGTTGTGTGAAATGAGCGGAAGAACCCTGTATTCTTACGAAAGCAATAAAGAGTGGTACGGCCAGGTGGTAAAAGAAGACCCCAAGCCATTTCATAAAATTATTTTTTGTTCTGATTGGGCGAGCGCAGATATAGAACGCCACTGGGGTCTTGTCTTTATAGACCATAGTCCTTTGAGGAAAAGACACATTGATATAAAACGGCTAGCCAATCATGCTGATGTTATTGTCATACACGATACCCAGCCGGAAAGCGATAAATATTATAACTACAGCAAGATTTTCCCATTATTTAAATACCGTCTGGATTTCACTAAATTTAAGCCATGGACGAGCGCGGTTAGTAATTTTATAGATGTTTCAAAACTGGGATAATCCCACACATAACAAAGACCAGAAATAAATATTTAAAATGCTATGACTCACAATCTTAATAATCGTTTAAATATTAAAGCAAAGTTCTGCATGTCTTTGCAATATGCATCTTTGTTATGTGTGGGATGAAATTCACTAAATACGAAAAATACGGAGATTACCACTGGCGGCAGTACGAACAAGGACACGGATATAAAATTCATGCCGACAAAGTTAAAAATTGGGTTAAAGAGAAGAAGGTGCTTGATGTGGGAGCCGGAGACGGATTAATTACTTACCTGCTGGGGGCAAAAGGAATTGATAATGAACCGACAGGGGTTATGTTAGCCCAAAAAAGAGGCGCGAACGTTGTTTTAGGAGATGCTTATTCCTTACCAAATGAAGAATTTGAAGCCGTTACCATGATAGATGTTTTGGAACATTTGGAATTCCCTGATAAGGCCCTTCAAGAAGCAGGAAGGGTAGCAGAATACTTATATGTAACCACGCCAGTAAAAGGAAAAAGAAAGGGGAGATTCCATTATCAGGAATGGACGTCCAAAGAGTTGAATGAATTAGTAGAGAAAAATGGTTTTATGCTTCAAGAAATGGAGATAGTTGAGCCGCCGGCAAACACTATATATGCTAAGTTCAAAAGGATTACATAAATTATGAAAGTTTGTCTTGATCTCCACGATTTCAGTATCGTAAATAACCGTCTGGAGCTTTTGTTGAAATTAAAGGAGCGTTTTCCCGGATTTAAAATTTCTCTTTTTACCGTCGCTACGGACATAAGCGCGGATTGGGGACCGTTTTGTATCCGCGGGGATTTTTTAAAGGAAATTAAAAAGCATCTGGATTGGATTCAAATAATCCCGCACGGTTTAACTCACAACAAAGAGCTGGAATTCTGCGATTACGATACTTTTAAGGATAAAATTATACCGGCAATAAAAGATGCTTTTGACAGAGATGGATTGCCTTTTGAAAAAGGTTTCTGCGCTCCTCATTGGAGGTGGAGCGAAGGAGTAGTCAGGGCGTTGGATGAAGAAGGATGGTGGGGAGCGGTAGACAGAAATCAGCCGAACATGCTTTCCACAAAAAAGTTCTACAGATTTTCGCATAGTTTGCATGAGCCGTATCACGAGTCGGGAGCCGAAGTGTTAAAGTTACACGGACATGTTTACGGACTCAAAAATGATTTAGGCAAATGTCTTGCCGGTCTTTTGAAATTACCCCAATCGGCCGAGTGGCATTTTGTAACAGAGTTTTTAGAATCCCGTTAGAGCCAATATGTACTATTATGTCTATGTATTACAGAGTAAAAAGGACAAGTGCCATTATACTGGCTTTACGGTGGATATACGGAAGCGCCTTAAAGAACATAATGAAGGGTTATATGAATCGTGGACAAAAGGAAGAGGACCGTTTGAACTAATATATTGCGAAATGTGTAAAAATAAAGAAGATGCGAGAAAAAGAGAAACATATCTTAAAACCGGCATGGGTAAGCGCTACTTGAAAAACAGGTTAAGGCGCTTCCTGGCTCTAACGGGATGAAACCAGCTATAATCTACTATACTTCAAACCGGGAAAACGAAGAGTTTGAGCAAAAAATCAGGGATAATATCTTGAATATTTGTGGCGGCATACCGATTGTTTCCGTGTCCCAAAAACCAATAGATTTCGGGAAGAATATCTGCATCGGCGAGGTTGGCGTCAATGACGACAATCTTTTTAGGCAGGTGCAAATAGCTTGTCAAAATACAGATGCCGATTATGTTATAACGACAGAAGCGGATGTCATTTATCCGGAAGATTATTTTAAATTTATTCCGTCAAGTTTATCCCAAGTTTACAGAAGCGATAATATGTGGATTTTGTATAAGAGCAAGAGAAGGACCAGGTATTATAAAAAAGAATATTCTGAAGGTGGCCAGGTAATCGGAAGAGAGTTTTACTTATCCATACTTGAAAAAGCGCTTAAGAATCTGCCCTTGTGGAACCCGCTTGTGTATAAAAATGGCGCTTGTCTGGATTGTCCGGATCACCAAGGACCGGTTAACAAAATAAGAAACCCATTTACTTACAGCCGGATAAAATGGCAATATTTCCACACAGACCCGATCATAAGCGTAAAGACAAACAAGGGATTGAGATCTTATGGCGGAAGAGCTTCAGAATACAGAGGCGACTTACCAGTTTGGGGAAATTGCGAAAACCTAAAGCAAAGATTTGGAATTTTATGATAAATTACATGCTCTCATTTTTTGCAAAACATTCTTTTTTGGCCAATCAGAGATTTCCCAAAAGCAAAGATTTGACAATAGTAAGATTGTCTTCGGAAATCCGCGCCAAACAAATCGCCGAGTATATCGGTGGCAAATATAATCCAAAAGACGGTTACGAAAACAACACCTGCGTCTATATTAAGCCGGGAAACGTGGACAGAATTCGCGATACGGATTACGTGGATTTTTCCGACGGTTTATATACAGGGCTTCTTGAGAAACTGAAACAAAGACCTCAAATTAAGGTCCTCGCACACTCAACCCATCTATATAAGTATCTTAAAGACAGATTACCGAACGAAATTATTTACCTCCCCCAGCAACACCTTAACTGGGAAAGAGCCAAAAGGGACAGGAAAGAAGTGACAACCGGCGGGTATATAGGCAGTTCTTCGTCGATTTCAATAAAATTAAATACGGAAGTAAAAGAGGCTTTGGAGAAAATAGGGATGGATTACGTAATGTGCTATAACTGGAGGAGTAGGGAAGACGCGATAAATTTTTATAAAGGAATAGATTTCTTAGTTGTATATGGCTATGGAAATTCCGATAAAAATAATCCGTGTGCCCAGCCAACCAAAATGATAAACGCCGCGTCGTTTGGGATACCTTCATTTGCGAGTTGGCAAGTTGGGTATGAGGAATTTGAGGACTATTATATGCGGTTTAAAACCATGGATGACCTGGTGGAGGAGGTACAAAAACTTAAAGATAATATTTATTACGACAAATATGCGGAAAAGATAATCAAAAAAGCCGAGGAGTATCATATCAGCAAGATTGCCGAACTATATAAAAAACTATGAAAATAATAGACGAACTTAATTTACCCGGACAACAAGTGGAGATCCCTGATTGCACTAGAGATGATTTGCCAGAATTTTTTAAAGAAATGGGATACAAAGTCGGAGCGGAAATTGGCGTTTATACTGGCGGTTTTTCAGAAACATTGTGTAAGGTTGGTTTAAAGTTATATCCTATTGACCCATGGCGACTTTATCCTGATTATCAAAAAAATACACATTGTAGCCAAGGGGAAATGGAAAAGCAGTATGAAATGGTAAAAAAGAGAATGGCTTCTTATGACTGCGTGATTATGCGCAAAACATCAATGGAGGCGATAAAGGATTTTAAGGATGGAAGTCTGGACTTTGTTTATATAGACAGCAACCATAGTTTTAAATATATTGCTGAAGATATTTGGGAATGGTCAAAGAAAGTCAAAAAAGGCGGGATAATTTCCGGGCATGACTATTGGGATGGGAATCGTCCATTTTATTGCAATGTTAAGACGGTGGTTGATGCATATACTAAAGCTGCCCGGCTGGATAAGTGGTATATTTTGGGGAAGCAATTTAACGGCAAGGGGGACAAAATCAGAAGTTGGTTTTGGTTTAATCCTAAATAATCCAACATGAAAGATATCACGATAATATTCACAACCTATAATAAAGTACCAAAAGAGTGGGCAAAATACCACAAAGAAGTTTTGTTGGAAGCAATAGGCGACGCTCCAGTCATCAGTGTGACCAAAGAATCGACAGATTGGGGAGTAAATCTTTTACAAGATGAATACGGTATAGACAATCTGTTCAGGCAGTTTCTCCGGGCGGCCAAAATAGCTACGACACCATATGTGGCAGTTGCCGAGGATGATACTTTATATCCCAAAGAACATTTTGAATATAGACCGCCATTAGACAAGGTTGCCTATGACCTGAATCGGTGGGCAATACTGGCTTGGACCAAACCGATGTATTTCCATAAACCGGGTATATGCAATGCTGGAATGATCGCTCCAAGAGAACTTTTAATAAAGGCGATAGAAGAAAGATTTAACGGCCGGACTCACCTTCCGGAGATGCTCCAAAAAGAAATAGGCCGCAATGAGTACGAAAAAAGATATGGCATAACCGAAATTCTAACTGCTCCATATTATGGTGCCTACCCATTCATAGGTATCTGTCATACTGGATCCGTAGAGATTGATCAGCAGAAGAAGATTAAAAGAGTGTGGCCAGTAAGGGCTTATGACATTCCAAAGTGGGGTAGGGCGGAGGAAATAATTAAAAAATTCCAATGAAAATTATTGAAGGAATAAAACAAGAAGGGAAGCCGTTTGAAATCCCTGATTGCACCAGAGACGATTTACCCGAGTTTTTTAAGGAAATGGGATACAGGGTTGGTGTGGAAATTGGGGTTCAGCGTGGCTATTACACAAAAAGTCTTTGCGAGGCGGGGCTAAAAGTATATGGAATAGACCCGTGGTTGCGATATGACGATAATCTATTGAGTTTAAAACAATATTTACACGATAAAAATTATGAAGAATCCAAAGCTACGCTTGCCCCATATGACTGCACCCTCATAAGAAAAACATCCATGGGAGCCATAAAAGATTTTGAAAATGAGAGTTTAGATTTTGTTTACATAGACGGTAATCATAGTTTTAAATACTTAACTGAAGACATTTTTGAATGGTCGAAAAAAGTGCGTAAGGGTGGTGTGATTTCTGGACACGACTATATCAATCGTGGGCCAGCAGGGTATTGTGATGTTAAATGGGTGATTGATGCATATACCATGGCTATGAAATTACCTAAATGGTTTATTTTGGGTAGAAAAAAGGCTTTGTCTGGAGAACGGGCAGATGAATGCAGAAGTTGGTTTTGGATAAAATAATGAAATCAATTATTTACTACACCGACAATAGACCCGATGAAGAGATACTCTCAAAAGTGCAAGAGAGTATTTTTAAAAGCGGATTGCCAATTATTAGTTGTTCTTTAAAACCAATTGATTTTGGAAAAAATATTGTTCTTGATTTGGAGTGTGGACCGGTGACAATGATTAAACAGATTCTCACCGCATTGGAAGCAAGTGAGGGAGAATATATATTTTTCTGTGAACACGATGTTTTATACGATAAATCACATTTTAATTTTACTCCGCCGGACAAAGAAGCTTTTTATTACAATACGAATGTTTGGAGATGGGACTATGAAGGTGATAAAGTCATAACATACGACAGCCTAAGGTCTTTATCGGGATTGTGCGTATTTAGAGAAAAGGCCTTGGAACATTTTAAGAAAAGATTAGCCACAATAATAGAAAGAGGATTTGATAAGATACCGGGGAAAAATCCAAGCTGGGCAAGAAAGATGGGATATGAACCTGGCAAAAAAACAGGGGAAAAAACAGATGAATGGCGGTCAAAGTACCCCAATATAGATATCCGTCACAAAAAAACAATGACGCCGATAAAAATGACAATAGAAAGCTTTAGGCATAAACCAACCGGTTGGAAAGAATCAACGATAGACCAGTTGTCGGGGTGGGATTTAAAAGAAATGTTTAACTTACGCTAAATTATGGCTAAAGAACTTAGTATTTTAATTCCTTCCCGTTCGGAAATGTTCTTAGCCCGCACGATAGAGGATATTTTGGCGAACGTTGAGGCGGACACGGAGGTAATTGCGGTCCTTGATGGCCAGTGGGCAGAACCGCCGATTCAACATCACGAAAGAGTGAATTTAATTTATGTTCCCGAAGCTATCGGCCAGCGTGCGGGAGCCAATCTTGCCTGCCGCCTTTCCAAGGCCAAATACATAATGAAAGTTGACGCCCATTGCTCTTTTGACAAGGGGTTTGACCGCAAAATGCTGGAGGCATTTAAGGAAACAGGGGATAATGTAACAATGGCGCCGACTATGAGGAATCTTTGGGCTTTTGACTGGAAGTGCATGAAATGCGGAAAGAAATGGTACCAAGGCCCAACGCCGACTAAGTGCGCCGAAAACAATTTCAGGGGAACAGGGCAACCGTGTGACAGTAATAATTTCAAAAGAAAAATGATGTGGGTTGGAAAGAGCAATCCCCAGAGCAATTCTTACTGTTTTGACGCGACTCCTCACTTTCAATATTTCAATGAATACACCAAACGGCCGGAATACAAAGAAGCATTAGAGAAAACCGGTTTGACTGAAACGGCATCTCTTCAGGGTTCTTGTTTTATGTGTACCCGCGATAAATATTGGGAGCTTGAGTTGTGTGACGAAAAATTGGGCAATTGGGGGAATCAGGGAATAGAGGTGGCGGTGAAAACTTGGCTGTCAGGCGGCAGGGTATTAGTCAATCATAAAACATGGTACGCCCACATGTTCAGGACCCAGGGTGGGGATTTCGGTTTCCCATGGCCGAACTCCGGCAATGAAACCCAAAAAACGAAAGAAAACGTTAAAAATCTTTTTTGGAACAACAAATGGCCGAAACAAAAATATCCTCTCTCGTGGCTGTTGGAAAAATTCTGGCCCGTGAAGGGCTGGACTGAAGAGGACCTAGCGAATCTTAAAAAAATTAATTTTGACTGGTCCAAACCCTAAATAATTTTAATCTCTATGAAAATATTAATGACAGGTGGCTCAGGTTTATTGGGGAAAGAAATAAAGAAGATTGACCCAACGATTATTTCTCCTACTCACATAGAACTTGATATCACCGACACTAATTCAATTGAAGCGACTATTAAAAAATATAGACCCGACAGGATTCTTCATCTTGCCGCTGCCAATAAACCACCGGAGCACGAAACAAATCCCGAACCAGGCCTAACTGTCAATATCATTGGCACAGTAAATTTATGCCTAGCTTGCCACAGAGCGGGCATAAAACTTATCTACGCTTCCACGGATTATGTTTATACGGGAGCTGGACCACACAAAGAGGATGAGGCACTCTTAGCTCCTTCAAGATTTGCCTGGTCTAAATTAGGAGGAGAGTGCGCGGTTCGGATGCTACATAATTTTCTTATTTTGCGCCTGGATTTCGGACCGATACCTTTCCCTTGGGAGAAGGTCTATGACAATCAATATGTATCCAAGCTTTATGTAGATAAGATGGCGCCTTTAGTTTTAAAAGCGGTAAAATCTAAAGCCGAAGGGGTGATGAATCTCGGCGGACCAAGGATAAGTTTGAAAGAATATGCCAGAAAAACGAAACCAAATATAGAAGTTATCCCTAAACCGAATTGGGTTCCGGAAGATACCAGTATGGATATATCAAAAATGAAGAAAGAATTAAAATTATGAAATTAAATCTTGGCTGTGGCAAGGAACATAAAGAAGGATATGTCAATATAGACATCCAGGAGCCTTGTGATTTAAAGCATGACCTCCGAACCCCCTTGCCCTTTGCCGACGATTCTGTCGACGAAATATTCAGTGAGGGTAATGTTATTTCCCTCTTTTCGCTTAAAGAATGGCGGGATCTAAAAAAGGAGATGGCTCGGGTTCTCAAGGTCGGCGGCAAGTTAGAGATTATCCTTCTGGATTTTGAATATGTGCTTAAGGCATTTTTAGATAACAAGAATGGAGAAAGGTGGGGTTTATGGTGGCTGACAATATTTTCGGGTCAAGAAAACGAGTACAATTTTGCCAAAAATGGCTTTACTTATGAAAAATTGGTAGCTGATTTATTTGATGAAGGGATGGTTAATTTTAGCAGGAAAAGAGAGATTGGGGGAGATCCAAGATTTATTCATTTAATTTGTTATAAACAATCACATGATCAGAAGATAAAGGAGACCATGAAAATCCTAATTGGCACGCCAATACACGAATGCAAAGATTATGCCATGGAGAGATGGCTGGAGAACGTGTCCAAGCTGGAATATCCGGCTGATTTTATGATGGTGGACAATTCTCCGGGGCTTGAATACGTGGAGA
>Ga0155702_107_pt2 | contig 27165 bp, 24 predicted proteins | sample RifCSPlowO2_01_FD_107359 | JGI IMG/M metagenome (GOLD analysis project Ga0155702, IMG submission 107359) | Candidatus Yanofskybacteria bacterium RIFCSPLOWO2_01_FULL_49_17
CGATTTTCAGCCAGGCCGCTTCGGTAGCAACTGATTTTGAGGTCGGCGGCTACGCCTCCATCGGCGGTAACACCCAGATCACCGGCGCCTTGGCCGGCCTCTCTACCGGTTCCAATTCGTTCTCTGGCTCTCTCAACTTAAGCAAAGGACTCCATGCGACGGGTAATGTGACGACAGCCGGCTTATTTCTTGAGAATAGCGGCAGTTCCAATTCCTTCGGCGGTTCGCTGGACATATCAAAAGGCCTTCGGGCGGCCGCCGGCACGTTCTCCGGTTTATTGACCGGCCAATCCGGCCTGACCATTAGCGGTAATACCTCGCTTGGCGGCACTCTGGCCGTGACCGGACTTTCAACTTTCAGCGCCGGCGCGTCAATGTCCGGCAACTTTGACCCCGGCACGGACAACCAATATGACCTAGGGGAACCATCATACCGCTGGCGGACCGGATATTTCGGAACTTCGCTGGGCATTAATAACGGCGGGGTGCTAGACACGACTTTTGAGGTCGGTGGCACGGCCAGCGTGAGCGGAACGCTCACGCTGGCCGGCGCTCTGACTTCAACCTACACCGCCTCCAATTCCTTCGCCGGCTCCCTGGACATCACCAAGGGCCTCCGGGCCGTCGCAATCACCGCGAGCGGCCTTTTGACGGGAAATTCTGGTCTGGCCGTAAACGGCACCAGTTATTTCAACGGCAACGTCGGCATCGGAACCGACACACCGGCCACTAAATTTGAGGTCCAAGGCACGACCTCGGCTTCTTACGGCCTTTTTGGCGCTTTGCAGGTCGGCGGATTTTCATCGGTCTCGTACAACCGGTTTGGCATTGCTGATACCAGCCACACGAATTACATCACTGCAACTAACGACCTGCTTATTTCCGGAGATTTGGAGGTTAACGCATCCGCGGCGTTTGACAGCCATGTGGCGATAGGCGATGCCACTGACGGCACCGACCTTGTTTCTATAAACTCTCAAGTCAGATCCAATATTATTCCGTTCACTAATGCATTTAATCTCGGTTCTACCACTAATCGTTGGGGCTATTTATATGCCGACACGATAGACATCACTAATCTTGATGCATCAACGGCGTCTATCTCCGGCACGACTGCCGCTGATTTTCTCATCAACTCCGATAATACCTCGGATGACGCCCAACCCATGTCTGTTACATTTAAGCGCGGTACCCCCACCATCAATGCCGCTTTGCAGTGGGATGCCACAAATAAGCGTTTTACTTTAAACTTCCCGGTCTTTGTCCAAGGAACCGATACGCCCGAATCGGCCTATGATTTCACCAACTTGACTCTTAAAGGCGCCGTTGACCAGGCCTCGCATCATTTATTTGACGTCCAAAGCTACGCCGGAAACAATCTCTTTGCCATTGGCCCGACCGGCTGGGTGGCCGCTTCGTCTTCTTTTCAAGCCGGCGGTCTATCCTTGGCCACCGCTTCCTACTCGCGTTTCGGCACCGGCACGACCAGCCACGGCCTCTCGGCCGCCGATGACCTCCTTGTTACCGGCAAGACCGAGTTTCAGGACACGGTCTATTTTAATGCCGGCGCCATCGCCAACTTCTATATCGCTTCGGCCTCGTATTTCTACGCCAAGGATGGCACGGCCGCCTCGCCCTCGTTCGCTTTCTCCAAGGACCAGAACACCGGCCTCTTCCGCAAAACAGCCGATTCAATATCAATTTCTGCCGGCAGTTTGGAGCGTTTGAATCTGACCAATACCACCGCTTCAATTTCCAACGCCATCTATGTGGATTCCTCCAATAACGTCGGTCTCGGTACCTCAACGCCGGCTTCAAGCGTCAAACTGACCGTTAGCGGCGTTACCCAATTCGGCACCGCGGCTTGGCCGACCAATACTTTTACCCAGAGTGACAGCAAGGTTCTGATAACGGACACCAACACGCCGGTACTGCTTATAAATAACGCAAGCAATCCGGCAACCAACAACGCCGCCGAGATATATCTGGCCGCCCGCGGCACCAACAGCACCAACGACTCGGCCTATGTCCGTATCCAAGGCGCCCGCGAGAACGCCACTAGCGGCAATTTCGCTGCCTATTTTAATTTGAAAACTATGAACTCGGTCGGCGGCGAGGTCCAGGCCTTGAGAATTGACAGTTCCGCCAACGTCGCCATCGGCACTACCGCGCCGCTGGCGCCGCTCCACGTCTACGCCAGCCAGGCCTCCAAGACCACCCTCGGCGATTCTCGCGTATTGATGCTTGAGAATACCGACCGCACGGCCAACGACCGGCAAGAGATTGGCTTTGGCTACAAGACGGCCGCCACCTATCAGCCGGTCGTCATCGGCCATGTCATGACCAGCGATTCGGCGTTCACCAAAGGTGACTTTTACGTTGCCACCCGCGACGCTACCACCGACACCGCCCCAACGGAACGCTTTTACATCACCTCCGCGGGTCTCGTCGGCATCGGCACTACCGCGCCGGCCACCAAGTTTGAGGTCCAAGGCACCGCCTCGGCCTCCTACCTTCTGACCGGAAACACATTGCAGGTGGGGGGCTTCTCGTCAGTTTCATATAATCGCTTCGGCACTTCAACCACCGGCCATTCTAACTATATCTCCGCATCCAACGACGTCCTTGTCTCCGGAGACTTTGAGGTAAGAGGCACGGCTTCATTTGGAGGCAACGCTTCCATCTCCGGCACCTTCACCTCCGTAAACACCGGCTCCAACTCCTTTGCCGGTTCTCTAAGCGTGACTAAAGGCGTCTCCTTCCCGAGCGGAAAGATAACCGCTAGCGGCAACGTGGGGCTGGGGACGACGGGGCCGCTATATTTGCTGGATGTACAAGGAACACCATCGGCTACCTATACAGACTCACAACTCAACACTCGTTATCCAATAAGCCGTATTTCCGGTTCAGCCACTGACGCAACAAAGCCGCTGACATCTTTAGTAATTGAATCTGATTTAAATTATGATTCTTCGGCGTCTGATAAGGTATCCAACGGCCTGCTGATCGATGCTTACACACGCACATCAAATACGCAGAATTTCGGAACTATTTATGGCCTTAATGTCAAGACCACCCTGGCCTCCGGAGCAACTGGAATCCCAACTGGGCTATCCAGTTTCGTAAATGTAGCCGGGACAGCAGGGTCGTCTTACCTCCTTTATGCCACTATGGCTAATAGTGGAACGACAACATCCGCGGCTGGTGGATATTTTGATATTATAAACAGCGGGACAATCACCAATACTTACGGAGTTTATATCGGTGATGTGTCGAGTGGAACCCAGACCAACACCCCCTATTCGCTCTATTCGTCTGATGCTAATGCTTACAATTATTTTGGCGGCAACGTCGGCATCGGGACGACCTCTCCCGACTCATTGCTTGAATTATCTTCAACTGCCACCAACTTCATCATTAGGTCAACCGGCTCTACATCTTCAGCCTCAATTGACTTTCAGCCGGCCGGAGGGGCCTCTTCCAGCAACCAGGGCAAGTTCACCATCAGAGCCGGGGGTTTGGGAGGAACTGCCGAACGCTTGGATATTTTGAACGCGGATAGCACGAAATTATTCACAATCGCAAGCTCTGGCAACGTCGGCATCGGGACGACGGGGCCGACTGCTCCTTTACATGTCTATAAAAATCAAGATGATTTTACCGATAGCATTGTACAGAACCCTGACAGCACTGATACGGGGGCGGCAGCGAGGTTTATTACAAAAGCGGATGCGGCACAAATACAATTAATTGCTCACGGCACAGCACGTGTAGCAACACGCTATGGAATTACTCTCGGCGGTTATTCTGAGATTCAAGGCATAGGTGGCAATGGTTTGATGATAGGAACTTCCACAAATGCCAAGCCAATTATTTTCGGGACAGACGGCACAGAGGTAATGAGGATAACCGGCGGCAACGTCGGCATCGGGACGACGGGGCCGGGAGGACTTCTAGAGATTGCTAAATCAGCCGCTAATAATATTAACTATATCAGCGACTACTCAACAACGGATACAGACGCCCCATATTTTGTAATGAGAAAGTCAGCTAGCGCTACGATAGGTACAGCTTCAGCAACAGCAGACGGAGAAGGTATAGGGACTATTGAATGGGATGCTCCTAATAGCGGAAATGCTTGGAGGGGGGTAGCCAATATTTCAGTAACACAAGATGGGGCTAATAATTCTACCAGACCTCCCGCCAGTATGACATTTGCCGTCTCGGACGGTAGTTCCGTAAACAATATTATGACGATTGCCTCTACCAGTTACGTCGGCATCGGGACGACGGGGCCGGGAGCCAAGCTAGATGTTAGTGGCAACGTATTGGTGGGGCACAATGTAAATGATAGAGCAATAACCTTGGCTTATGGCGCAAGCGAACAGTGGGGCGCGCGCTGGCGCGTGCACGACACCGGTTCTGTGGTTTATACGTCTTTTGACAGCCAGAATAATGGCACTTGGAATAACGATGTTTTGAGTTTTGCTGCAGGCGGCTCTATCGGCATCGGCGACCCCACTCCCGATTATGGGCTGGATGTAGTGGCGGACATAAACAGCGATGACTGCTTCAGGGAGGCGGGAACCCAAGTGGCGGGAACTTGCGCGTCGGACTCGCGGTTAAAACACAACGTAGTTTCGCTTTCCGGGTCTCTGGACAAAGTTCTTGCTTTACATCCGGTGGAATTTGAATGGAATGAAAATGTTGCAGAGCTAGGCGGAACTTTCAGGTATGTTCCGGGTAGACAAGTAGGTCTTATCGCCCAAGAGGTCCAGACCGTTCTGCCGCATCTAGTTGAAGAAAGAGACGGTTATCTATCGGTTGAATATAATCTAGAGATGCAGATGCTGGTCATAAACGCCATCCAGGAATTAAATAGCAAGGTGGCATCGCTCTCATCTCAATTTGGAGAAACTGCCAGCGGCTCAGCCACAGTAACCGTATCATCCGGCGACGTGCTGACCACTTTGGCCAACGCGGTTTTGACCCGCGTCCAATCATTGTGGGCGAGCGGTGATATCATCGCCGAAGGCATTAAGAAAACCTACTTCGCTACGGTTGACACCTTGCAGGGCTTCACCGACGAGATCTCAACCGCTATCAGCGGCTGGAGTACCCGTACCATTACCATTGCCAAATCAGCCAGTGATGATACTAAAGCTTTGTTCAGCGATAATGGCGCCCAAGCGGCGGAAAATTCAAAGGTTGACCTGGATGATACCGGCGCTTACTTGGCCACTTATGGAGTTGACTCCACTCGCGGCGAAACACAGCTTTCCGGCTCCGGCCAGCTCGTCAACGGCGAAGCCCGCGTCTACTTTGACTACTCCTTCTCCTCCATCATCTCGGACAAAGCGCCGATAAAGGTCATCATCACCCCGACCTCGGTCATGTCGGGCCAGCTGTATGTCGCCACCAAGACCCAATATGGATTCGTCGTGAACGAGCTCAACGGCGCCGATTCCGGGTCATTTGACTGGCTGGTCATAGCCCGAAGAAAAGGATATGACGCTGATGTGCAGACATCGCCAAGCCCGACTCCTTCGTCGTCTATTGACGGCTCCCAGTCGTCGCAAAGCTCTGGCGGGCAGGCAGGATCTACGACGACCGAGTTGTCTCCGACGCCCGATGCGACCGTAAGTCCGACACCGGAGGCCACTGCAAATCCGGAACCTGTGCCGGAAACAACACCTGCTCCGACACCCACACCGGAACCCGAACCATCGGTGTCGACTTCGCCGACACCGATGCCGGAACCAACCGCGTCGCCAACGCCTGAACCTACACCGGAAGCAACCCTCAGCCCAACTCCCGAACCGACACCCGAAGTAACTCCTACACCGGAAACGATTACTTCGCCAATGCCAACACCGGCCACTGAACTGCAACAGTAACCGCGACCCAATAGCGAGATAACGATATGCCGATATAGCGATATAACGACATATTGCTATAATCAATCTATGGCTACCGTAAAATCATTTGAAGAGCTATACTGCTGGCAAAAAGCAAGAGAACTGGTGAAGTTTATATACGAAATATCAAAACATGGAAATTTCGAAAAAGACAAAGGCCTGCAGGACCAGATACGCCGTGCGGCCGTGTCGGTGATGTCCAATATAGCGGAAGGATTTGACCGGGGTACGCGGCAAGAGCTTATTAATTATCTGTTCATCGCCAAAGGTTCCTGCGGCGAGGTCCGTTGTCAGCTTTATGCTTCTTATGATATCCGATATATCGATATGCCGACATTTCGAGATGGCCTGAAACTGACCGATGAATGCTCCAGGTTGCTTAAAAGCTTCATTAATAAGGTCAAAACAGGTTCACATCTAGGTCTTCAATATAAGAAAGAATATAAAAAGGGGATGTCGGATGTAAATAAAATGACCCTGGAAAGAATGCCGGAAATGAAGGAATATTATAACGCCGAAAAGGATGAGATTGAATGGTGGCGAAAAGCAGAAGATGAGAGGAGAAAAATTTAAATATATAGATATGTTCATACAGCGACTTGGAAAATATGGGAAATAGCTTAAAATTGCGGAATAAGCATGGATTTTAATGTAGAAAGTAACCGCGACCCTATATCGACATATCGAAATAGCGAGTTTGCGGAAGCGGTGGCGGAGAGAGAAGAAGCGATTTTAACCGCAACCCAATTTCGATATACCGATATTTCGATATATCGGTCGGTCATTCGCTGGACGCTGATGGCGGCCACGTTTTTGATGCCGCTTTTCTTCCTGCCCTGGACGACCAGCGTCCTGGAGTTCAATAAGCAGTTATTGATGCTCGTTGTCGGAGGAGTGTTGCTGGTATCCTGGCTGTTGTCGGTCGTCTCAAGCGGCCGGTTGTCCTGGAGGACCAGCCCCTTTGACAAAGGCCTCTTGGCGGTCGGCGCCGCGACCTTGGTCGCGGCGGTGTTCTCGGTCAATTGGTCTGCCAGCGTATTCGGCACGGCCAATTCCGCCGCCATGTCACTGGTCAGTGTTTTGGTTTTTTTGGTCTTCTACTTCGTGGCATTCAACAGTGAATCAGATATGGGTGAGCGGCTGGCGAACATATTGAGCATCTCGCTGGTCATCGCCTTGCTCTACGGATTGTTGCAGATATTGGGTATTTACTTGTTTAAAAGCTTAAATGTTCCAATATTTAATTCTCATGCGTTCAATTCCGTCGGCACGGTCAATGCCCTCGGCATCATCGCGGCTGTCGCCCTCCCGCTGTTCCAGCGGAAGGGCTTAAACATTTCAATATTTAAATATTTAAATATGGCGGGTACGATCCTGGCCCTGGCCATCCTTATCATTCTGAACTGGTGGATACTTTGGACGGTGGCCATCGCCGGCCTAGTCGGACTGATTGCTTTTGAATCAATCGCAACCAAGCAATCGCAACCCAATTTCGATATATCGAAATATCGATATAAGATTTCTCAATTCTTGATGCCGATGACGGTCATCGTCCTAGGCGTGTTCCTGATGATAGTCAATTTCTCGCTGGTGGCCGTCAAAAATAATCTGCCCATTGAAGTGGCGCCGTCATTCTCGCTTTCTGCGCAAGTGGCCAAGCAGGAACTCAAGCAGGACCTTATCACCGGCTCCGGCCCGAGCCAGTATTCTTTAGCTTTTGATCGCTATGGGGCGAGCCAGCTGTCGGGCTCCACTCTTTCCAGCGCTAAGTTCTTCGGCGGTACTTCCCAGCTCTTCACTTCGGTTACCGAGGGCGGCCTGGTAATGATATTGGCGTTGCTTACTTTACTGTGGACATTTGTCCAAGGGGTGAGGAAGTTTATCCGCAACCCAATTTCGATATATCGAAATATCGATATACCAGCATTCTGGGCGATGCTGGCCGCCTCCGGCGCCGCTTTCGCGTTCTATCCGTTCAACATGAGCATCGCTTTTCTGGCGGTGATGGCACTGACCTTAGCGTCGTTATCTCTCTGGAGCGACCGCATCAAGGACTACAACATTGAGGACAATGTCGCTTTGTCGCTTGGCTCCTCGCTTGGGTTCATCGGAGGGCTGATATTGGTCCTGGCCGGCGTGTATTTTGGCGTATCAAACTATATTGCTGACGTCCGCTACGCCCAGGCCTTGTCCGAGACCGATATCAATAAGGCCTCGGAGAAGGTGGTCAGCGCGATAAACTGGAACGGCGAGAATGATATTTACTATCGCGGCGCTTCGCAAGCCGTGCTGGCCTTGCTCAACCAAGAACTAACCAAACCCGCCGATACCAAAGACACCCAGCGTTCAGCCCGTATCAATAATTACGTTTCCTCAGCCGTGAATCTGGCTAAGCAGGCGACCGCGACCGCGCCGGAAGAATCGCTCAACTGGTCCAATCTCGGAAATGTATATCAGAGCTTGCTGGGATTGGTGGACGGCGTGGACAAACTGGCCGAGGACAGTTATATCCAGGCGGCTAAGCTCCGTCCCGGCGACGCATCGTTCTACAACAGCATCGGCAATACTTACTCGGCCAAAGCGGACCTCTACCGCCAGCTGGCGGCCAATAATCAGGCCCAAGCGGCGGTACTGAACCAGACCGCCGCTGCCGCCCTCGTCACGGCCGAGGCCAATTACAAGAAGGCGATAGACATGTCGCCGAATTACGGCCTGGCCATCTATAACCTCGGCAACGTCTATGCTCGCCAGAACAAACTGGCCGAAGCCATCAGACAATTGGAGAAGATAGCGCCGTTCAACAGCGACCAGCCGAACCTGCTCTTCCAGCTCGGTCTCCTTTACTACCAGAACAACCAAAAGGACAAGGCCTTGACGACCATGCAGCAGGTGCTGGTCCTCTCGCCGGATTTCGCCAACGCCCATTGGTATCTCTCGCTCATCTACGAGGAACGCAAAGACACAGCCAATGCCATTGCCCAACTTGAAAGGATACTGGCGGTGGAAGTGAACGAGGACAATCAGACCGTCAAAGACCGTTTGACCCAGCTGCGGGCGGGCCAGAAGACGACCACCGGCACCCAACCTCTATAATCCATGAAGGCAAAACTCGTGAGTTTCGCCTTCAATATTTAAACATTCAAATATTTAAATATTTAAATTTCCGCCAGCGAATAATCATAGGCCTAAGCGCTGTTGTTTTGGCTGGCGGAATCGGGTGGTGGTACTTAAGTTTTCCGGTCGTGTCGCGGGCCGAACCGACCGAGATGGCGATTGAAAAGGGCGCCTCAGCCCGCCAGGTCGGTCAGACGCTCAAAGACGCCGGCCTCATCCGGAGCGTCAACATGTTCATCTTCTACACTTCGCTCCGCGGCTGGTCAGACAAACTGGAAGCCGGCTACTATCTCATCCCGTCGAATGTCTCCATGGAGGAGATCGCCTACCTCATCGCCACCGGCATCGCCCATAATGACGTGGTCGTGCTGATACCCGAGGGTTTCAACGTCTGGCAGATTGACGAACGGCTGGCTGACGCCGGTCTGGCGGAAAGAGGCCAGTTCTCAAAGGTCTATTACATGCGTGAGGGCTATTTCTTTCCCGATACTTACCGTTTCAGAAAGGGCGGTACGATAATGGAAATAGCCAAAAAGATGGAGGATAATTTCAATGTCCGCAACGTGGTCCATCTGGGGCCGCTCTCCATTGAGGCCCGGGACCGCATCGTCACCATCGCCTCCATCATTGAGAAAGAATCCCTGCGCGGTTCGGCCATGAATCTGGTGGCCGGCGTGATAGAGAACCGGGTCCGGCGGGGGATGAAGCTTCAGATAGATGCGACGGTCAGCTATGGTTCGTGTCTGCGTAAATTTCTGGCGATGATAGGCCCGCCCGCCGCCGGACCAGCCAAGAACTGCTTCGTCAATCTGGAACCGGTCGGCAAGGAGATAAAGATCGACGGACCATACAACAGCTATACCCAGTTCGGATTCCCGCCCGGACCGATATCAAATCCCGGCGCGGCGGCGCTTAATGCCGTTCTCAACCCCAAAGGCGACTACCTTTACTATCTCTCCACCCGGGACGGCAGCCGGATGATTTTCTCAAAGACCGGCGCCGAACATGAGGCCAACCGAAAGAAACACCTCGGGTTATAGTTGACCTATTGGGCTATCTTTGATATTATGTCGTTGTAACCGTAGAAAGCGTGCAACCATAAGTCGCGCCGAGGTGTCCTCATATTTAAATATTTAAATATAGTTGACTGGTCGAACTGCGGGTACACGCGGTTTTTTTGTTTAAAAACCAACACAAACAATGAAATCAAGAACACAAAAGTCAGAGGAGTTAAAGTCGCTGAAGGCCAAATTGCCGGAGGCGCAAATAACCGTTTTTACGTCATTTGCCCGAGCGGGCGAGAAAGGCCTTTCGGTGGCCCAGATGACCGAGTTGAAGCGCCTTTTGCGCGGGATTAAGTCCGAATACGTGGTTACCAAAAAGACCATTATGGAGCGGGCCCTTCAACAAGTTCAGGGTGAACCTAAGAGCAGGGAAAGTGCCGATGTTTATTCAATGGATGGTTCGCTCGGTCTGGTCGTCTCACAGGACGAACCATATGACTTAGCCAAGAAGGTATACGAGTTCGCCAAGAAGAACACCGCTTTGCAGTTCTTCGGCGCGCTCTTGAACGGCGCTTTTATTTCCAAGGAGCAGTTCATAGAAATGGCCCAGATGCCGTCGCGGGAAGTGCTCATCGGACGACTACTGGGCATGATGAAGTACCCGATCACAGGATTGTATAGAGTAATGACGGAAATAACTAAAAAGAAATCGTAATCCTAATCTACGAATGACATCCGAATGCCCCAAATAATATTTGTAGCATTCGCATAAATTTGTAGATTCGTATTATATTCATGGACAAAGATAAATTCATTCAAGACATTGAGAAAATGACCGTTGCCGAGTTGAACGACTTGGTAAAGGCATTGGAGGAAAAGTTCGGCGTATCGGCGGCCTCATTCGTTTCGGCCCCTTTGGCAGGATCAGGGCAAGCGGCGGGTGAGGAGGCCAGTGAGAAGGACATCTTCAGCGTCATCCTCAAGGATGCCGGAAGCGCTAAGATACAGGTCATCAAGGTTCTCCGTGAACTGACCGGCCTGGGCCTGAAAGAAGCCAAAGAGATGACCGACAAGGCCGGCGCCACCATCAAAGAGGGCGTCAAGAAAGCTGATGCCGAGGAATGGAAGGTCAAACTTGAAGCCGCCGGTGCGACCGTGGAACTGAAGTAATTTGACTTATTATTATCAAAATTCGCCTAACGGCGAATTTTGATTTGTGGATATTTAATGATATAATAGTTATGTTCTGTTCCAGCACATTGGCGCAAGACCATCCATCGGGAAAGAAGGTTCCCTATGAGACAAGAGCAGCCGCTTTCGATCAGTGAAGCATTGAGGTTTTTTCCTGCCGATGAGGTTCAAAGGAGAGCAAGTTTTCTCGCCGATTCGGTCGGCAAGCTGACGACACAAAACGACGTCATACTCTTAGGAGAGGGTCATCGCCTTATCGCCAGCGGCGAAGAGGAAGCTCTCCAGAAGATGCGTGAGTTCCTCGTCGGCACTGAAAGCCCTCCGAGCTTCACTGAGTCGTAGATCTGCTCGCAAGACCAGCCCCCGTCCAGAAACATCGGACGGGGGCTCTTAATTTTTTTCTGATACTTTTCCACTTTTTTTATTGACGCGTCGCGTCAGCAACTTATACTGAAATTATTATCGTCGGTTCTTTTTTTGAAAGAGGGAATAGAAATGCTTGAACAGCAACGTTGTGTGACCGTTAAATATCTCACGGTCGCGAGGATGCTCGGCCGTGACAGTGATATCCTGAAAAAGATCCATCACGCTCGGAAGGTTCTTGCCAACGAGCCGGTGGGTAATTCTTGGGAGATTGCCAGAATGAACCGGTCGGACCAGCCCGTGTCGTTGATCAAGGTGAAAGTCGGACTCAATAAGTTCGAGTTTGCTCTGCAGGGAGACATCTACGTTATCGGCCGGATCATTGATAACGCCTGCATTGGGGTCCGGACCCCTTTCGTACTGACCCTGTCTGCGGCTTAGGGTGTAGAAAAACGACCCCGCCGCGGCCGGGGTCGTTTTTCGTTATATTATTGGACCTTCCAAACCTTGTTGCCTATCAGCACATAGACCACGCCATCCTTGGATACGGCGGCGCCAGAAACAGATGAGTTTGAATTAAGTTTAAGGGTTCTTTCAAGGGCGCCGGATGATTTATTGACGATATAGATGCGGCGCAAGGCCTTGTTTACCACGAACAATGAGGGGCCATCCTCGGTGGTGAGCATGATGCTGTCCGCGTCAGGTGCCACCGGGACGTTCAATTCGTTCTTCTTCTCTCCCCTATAGTAGGTTGACAGCACACCAGAGCCGGAAAGAACGTAAATGTTGCCATCCACCGCTATCAGCCGGGGATCGGCCGCTAACGAGCCGTCGGCCAGCCACTGGCTGACATTGGAATGTCCGGTCGCCGCGTCGGTTATCTTGATAACGCCGCCATTAGCGATGCCATAGAGATTGTTCCGGTACATGTAGGAAGAAACGATGCCGTCAGGCAGGGCTATGCTGCCGACCTGATTTTTCTTGAGAGAAAGAGAGGAAACCCTTTTTGAGACCGGGTCTATGGCTGAAATATAGTCATCGCTTCCGAATAACGATGTTGGCGCAATGTTAGACATTTGAACCCCGCCGCTGACCGAATCTTGTGAGACGCGCACTATCGCTCCGGATTCTCCCCGGTCCACATAAGCGTAAATATCTGCGCCCGAAGCGGCTAACAAGCGGCCCGTCCCGCTTTCGGCTGGGATGGCTGCGACCGAAACCAGAACGGCGTCTGTGGCCTGCTCCAGCTGGTCAAGGGCCTTGACGATGTCTCCTTTGGCCTTATCGGCTTTATCGGATGTGCCGTTGGTTCGGATGGCTTCATTGATGGAAGCCAGAGAGGAAAGAAGGAGCGAATGAGCGCCCAAGAGGTCGTTCTGGCTGACCTTGGTCTGGGCGGCCTGGATACTGGAATTGGCTTCCGACGCGGCCGAGCTTAAGGCACGGGATGACGCGCTGACAAAAACGAATGATTTAAGGGTAACAACAATAACTAAAACCAACACCGCTCCGCCTCCCAAGACCAGGACCTTGTTCTTGGGAGTGACATTCATATTTTTTAATTGGTGGATGTACTTGGCGAACGGTTTTGTCTTCCGTCCGAGCGAAAACTCCGCCGGTATTATCTTCGGTATTTCTATGGCAGGGGCAGGTTTAATTTCGGCTTTCCCCCTTTTATCATCTACAGCCAGTTGGGCCACGGGGGCGGGCTCCGAAATAACTTCCACGACCTCCTCCTGAAGCTCTTTGGGCTGGGGCTTTGGCTCGCTGGCCGGTTCTTTTGACTTACGCAGTTCAACGTGGACGGCCGCGCAGGCAAAATCCTGCTTGTCGTTCTTGACCGATTCCAGCTTTTTGGCAAAGTCGTCCTGACCCAGCTCCAGCAGGGACGTTTTCAGCAATTTTTCCCGGGCCGACATGACCCGACTGGGATAAAAAGCAAGGATGCGGTCGCCCTCGCTTACGGCGCCGGAGATTATGTTTGAGAACTGCTTTTCCTGCGTAGTTTCTTTTTTAAAAAGGTCTATGTTGTTCAAGATATCCACGTTCTCTCCGTCTCGGGCCAAAAGTATCTTGAACTTGCCGAGCTTGGAAATATGGATCTGACTGCCGGCAATGGCGAATATGCCGATGTTTATCTTGGTGTCCTTTTGTTTGAAGAACTCCTCAATGACGCCGTTTATCTTTTTCAAGGCCGCGCCGAACGCCGCTTTGGGTTCGGTTTCCGCCTTGGAGTAATATTCGCGTTTGGCCAATGAAGCGACCAGATTGATGACATATCCGACGTCAATGTCGTCAGCCGCCGCCGCTTGGCCGGCTTGGATGTTCCCGACGACATAGAGATGGCCAAGCCCGCGCTGGGCCGGGTCGGCGTAATCGTATGAAAAGAGGTCGCTGGACCCGTCCTTGCCGCTGCCCTTGAGCATTATTTCCCTAGACGTCGGTTTGATGAATACTTTTTCCATATTGCTTTTTATAAGCCCAGAGAGTATCCTATCCCTGATTCTAAGTCATTTGCTTTAAAAATGTCAAAGCCGATACTTGATAACTTGTTCGGTTCCAAGGTCAGGGTCAAAGTGCTTAAATTCCTATATCGGAACTATCCGGCTGATTTCAGTTCCCGAGAGATATCCCGCCGCATCCAGGAACCATACGGCGAGACCAAAAAAGAGCTTGACCTGCTGAAAGAGATAAAATTGGTAAAAAAGAAATAGTTTCTAAACACAAATGTCTAAAAGAAAGAACAAGCGAAAATCAAAGACCAGGCGCAAAGCGGTTCAGGACAAGGGCCGTTACTCTTTGAATCCTAATTTTGAGTTTTTTGCCGAACTGCGCGGGTTGATGCTCAAGTCGTCTCCGCAGGAAAAGGAGAAGATGACCCAGAAGATATCCAATCTCGGCCGGGTCCGCCTCGCTCTCATCTCGGGCATCTTCCTGAACGATTCCGACACGACCAGTCAATATGAATCGCCGGCGGACCTTTTCATAGTCGGGGATGATATTGACCGCAAGCGCCTGCGTAATTTTCTGATTAACCTTGAGGCCGAGGTCGGCTCGGAAGTGAAGTTGACTATCATGGACAAGGAAGAATTCACCTATCGCTACAGCATGTTTGACCGCTTTGTCCGGGTATTATTGGAAGGCCCCCACGAAAAAATAATCAACAAACTCGGCTTGTAGCTCGCTTCGGCCAAATACTCCCCGCAACGCGCTTCAATGGTCAAGGTTGAACCTTGACCACATCCTTGTTATTATTCTTTCATGGCAAGAAATCTAATAATAGCGCCAGGAGAATTTTATCACATCTATAATAGGGGAAACGACAAGAGGAATATTTTTTCTTCTATACGCGACTATGAGCGTTTCCTCACTCTTTTGTATGTGAGCAATGGGGAAATGCCAGTTCGTTTGCAACGCCAAGGATCAACTCTGAAAGATGTGCATGATATTGATTGTGGGAAGAAATTAATTAACCTATGTGCATATTGTTTGATGCCCAACCATTTTCATTTATTAGTAAGAGGACTCACAAATAATGGAATCAGTACTTTTATGCAGAAACTTACTACTGCCTATACGATGTATTTTGATAAACGGTATGAGCGATCCGGCTCACTGTTTCAAGGTAGATTTAAAGCTATACATGTTCATAATGATCGTTATTTAAAATACGTCATCGCTTATATACATCTTAACCCGATTAAGCTCGTTGATTCTAATTGGAAAGAAGCAGGTATAAAAGATATAAATAAGGCAGAAACATATCTTGAGAAGTATCGCTATTCTAGTTATTTAGATTATACTAGAAGTACACGCTTAGAGAATTGTATTATCAATAAAGAAGCACTCCCGAAATATTTTAATACTGCGAAAGATGTTAAGGATTATTCCCGTGACCTCCTTATGGTCAAGGTTGAACCTTAACCATTGCGCGCTTAGCTCAGCGGTAGAGCATCGCATTCACATTGCGAGGGCCGCAGGTTCAAATCCTGCAGCGCGCACCGATAACTTAAAAACACCCTTAAGGGTGTTTTTAAGTTATGTTATCTTGTGCGTTTGTTTGACGAAATCCGAACCTATTTTGAACGGAACTGACCCGCCTCCGCTTCGCTCCGGCGGACCGCTCGGGCGCGGCGGAAGGAGGGGGTTGGGGGGAGGAATTCCGCCGCACCCGAGCGGATTTCGGAAAGCGATTGCGAAATTGCGTTAGCAATTTTTCAGGAAATGGTTTCGAGCCGTACTGTAAAGATAGACCACTAATAAAAACACCCTTAAGGGTGTTTTTGGGTTATCCACATTGCGCGGTAAGAATTGGTGGTATATAGTGTCCATGGAGTGTATTTTGGTGGGAGAGAGTGGATAAATCTGTGGATAAGTATTTATGTTGATCGGCGAATACAAACACAATATTGACGCCAAAAAACGGCTCTCAATCCCATCAAAGTTCCGAAAGGAGTTGGGCGAGGGAGCGGTCATCACGAAGGGCCTGGATAGTTGCTTGTTCGTTTTCCCAAGAGAGCACTGGGCCCGGCTGGCCGAGCGTTTGGGCAATACGCCCATCGCCCGGCAGGACTCCAGGTCATTCGCCCGCCATTTGCTGGCCAGCGCCATGGAGGTGGACTTTGACGCTTTGGGCCGGATATTGGTCCCTGAATATTTGAAAAACTACGCCGGGTTGAAAAAAGTGGCCGTGGTGGCCGGCTTATACAATCGCCTTGAGATATGGGACGAGAGCCAATGGGAGAGCTACAAGGCGAATTTGGAAAAAAATTCTGACAGCATCGCAGAAAAACTGGGAGAGTTAGGAATATGACCCACCAGCCCGTTCTTTTAAATGAAGTTCTTGAATATCTGGACCCCAAGCCGGGCGGACAGTTCATTGACGCGACGCTAGACGGCGGCGGGCACGCTACGGCCATTGCCGAGCGCATCGCCCCCGGCGGCCGGCTTATCGGCATAGAATGGGACACCGAATTACTGAAGCAGTTCGAGGCCAAAAATAAAAGTTCAAAGTTCAAAGATATCATCATTCCGGTCAATGACAGCTATGTGAATATTGTCGAGATTGCCGCCAAGCATGATATGAAGCCGGAAGGGATACTTTTTGACTTCGGTCTGTCATCCTGGCACTACGAACAGAGCGGAAGAGGATTTTCTTTCAATAAAGACGAGCCGCTGGACATGAGATTCAATCCTTTCGCCGGAATACCGGCCGTCAAAATGATCAATCTTTATGAAATAGCGGAGCTGGAACAGATACTCCGTGATTACGGCGATGAGCAGTTCTCGCGTCAGATAGCGGGAGCCATAAGCGAGGCGCGCAGGAAGCAGCCGATAATGACCACGGCCCGGTTGGTCGAGGTCATCGGCAGCGCGGTCCCGGAGTGGTACAAGCGCCGGAAGATACACTTTGCCACCAAGACATTTCAAGCCTTGCGGGTAGTGGTCAATAATGAATTAGCTAACGTCAAAAAGGGAATAGAAAAAGCTTTAGAAATATTGAAACCGGGCGGGAAAATGATAGCCATATCTTTTCAAGGCCATGAAGATAAAATAGTTCGCGAGGTATTCAAAGAACATGTTAAAAAGGGGGACATCATCTTGCCGGCCCACCGGACCATACGTCCGAGCTGGGACGAGCAAAAACAAAACCGGCGCAGCCGTTCAGCAAAAATGAAGGTGGCGCAAAAAATATAAAAAATAACCATGCGGAGCAGGAATGCCTTCGCGGGAACCTTTGACCAGTGTCGCATTACCAGTCAGTCGCCAGACAGTATCTCAATTCAATACCTATCCATTAATAAACGCATTTCTCCTAGCTGTTTGCGCGGCGCTCATTTTCTATTACGTATTATCTGCCAATGGCCTGACGGCGGCAAATTATCGCATTTCTTCTCTCCGCGAGGATATCATCCGAGCGACCGACCGCCAGACCGAACTTTCAACCCAGGCGGCTCGATTGGAAGATGCTGACGCCATTAGAGATTTTGCGGCCGCCCATCAGATGGTTTTGTCAAAAGATACCCCGTATCTCTTTGAAAAAGGAAACGTCGCCCTCGTAAGATAAACTTATCACTGATGATGGTGAAACGAAACGATACGTTACGGGTATATGTTGTTTTTGGATGCGTCATTCTGACGGCCGGTCTGGTCGGCTGGAAATTGTTCATGCTTTCATATGTCCGCCATACGCTTTACGCCCAGACCGCCCAAGCCCAGAGCGATAACATCAACAATCTGCTCTTCCGCGGCAATATCTATATCCAGGACCCCGGCTCGCCGGGGTCCGACGGCCTTTACCTAGCCGCCACCAACAAAAAATTTCCTTTGGCCTATGTCATCCCGGCTTCCATTGCCGATCCAGCCGCGGCGGCCCAGAAATTGAACGCTATTTTGGGCATAGACGCTGAAAAGCTCAATTCCGCCATAAACGGCAAGTCCGACCAGCTCAAGGTCGTTGCCCGCCGGCTGACGGATGAGCAGGTCACGGCCGTTTCAGAGCTCAACATGAAAGGCGTGGGCATACGATATGAGACCGACCGGAATTATCCGGGCGGTCCTTTACTGGCAACGGTGCTGGGATTTTTGGGTTACGGGGACAAGGGCCGGGCCGGCCAATACGGCATTGAGGCCTACTTCAATGCCGAGCTTTCCGGCGCAGCCGAACGTTCGGGCCAAGCGCCCAGACCAGCCGACATAATGCTGACCATAGACCGCAACATCCAGTCCTTTGCCGAAGAAAAACTGGCCGGCCTGATGACCAAATGGCAGGCCAAAGGAGGAACCATCATCGTTCAGGACCCGAAGACCGGCCGCATCCTGGCCATGGCCGACCGGCCCTCTTTTAATCCTAACGCCTACAGCGCCTCCGAGTCCTCTTCGTATGTCAATCGGAGCATCCAGAATATATTTGAGCCGGGCTCCTCCTTTAAACCCATCACTATGGCGGCCGGGCTGGATATGGGCAAGGTTTCGCCGAATACGACCTATACCGATCCGGGTTTTATTGACATTGCCGGCTATAAGATAAAAAACTTTGACGGCCTGGCCCACGGTACGGTGACAATGACAACCGTATTGGAAAAGTCGCTCAACACCGGCGCGGCATACGTGCAAGGATTGTTGGGACAGGATGATTTCCTGAACTACGTCGTCAATTTCGGGTTCGGCCAGAGGACGGGGATTGACCTGCCGGCGGAGACCAACGGCAGTATCGCCAACCTTTACAGCGGTCGTCAGATCAATTTCGTGACCTCTTCCTTCGGGCAGGGCATCGCTGTCACGCCCCTCCAGCTCATAAACGCCTATTCGGCCATCGCCAACGGCGGCAGGTTGATGAGACCCTACGTCGTGGACGCCATCAGGCATGAAGGAGGCAAGACGGAGACGACCTCTCCGGAAGTGGTCGGCATTCCCATCTCTGAAAAAACTTCGCAAAAACTGCGGCAAATGCTGGTCAGCGTGGTAGACAACGGCTTTGATAAGGCGAGGATAAAAGGGTATGATATCGCCGGCAAGACGGGCACGGCCCAGATCGCCGACAGAAAAGGCGGATACGAAGAGGACGCCTTCATCCACGATTTTGTCGGTTTCGCGCCCGCTTCCGACCCGCGATTCGTCGTTCTCATCAAGATGGACCGGCCGCAAGGCATCACCTTCGCCGCCGACAGTTTGTCGCCGACCTTCCGCGAGATAGCCCAATATCTGATAACTTACTTTAATATTCCACCTACCAGGTGATGCAAAGATTATTGAAATTAAAATTAAGATTGCTGGCCAGGATGTACCTTCGCCGTTATAAGCCGGCGATAGTTGCCGTCACCGGCAATACCGGGAAGACATCAACCAAAGAAGCCATCGGCGCCGTCCTTGGCGCTCGTTGGGAAACAAGAGTTCCTCAAGGTAATTTGAATAACGAGTTTGGAGTTCCCCTGGCAATTTTGGGCGGTTGGGACAAGGAATATTATGACCGGGGTTCTTCGCTCTGGTTCTGGGCCAAGGTCCTGTTCTCATCTTTTTTCAGGTTTTTATTTTGGATGAAATATCCAGAAATATTGGTTCTTGAATACGGGGCCGATCATCCGGGAGATATTAAAAAATTGGTCCAGGCCTATCCGCCGCATATCGGTGTGGTTACCACTGTTGGCGATATTCCAGTGCATATTGAATATTTCAAAAATGCCGATGCTATGGCTAAAGAAAAATCGGAACTGGTCCAAGTGCTGAAGCCGGCTGATTTTGCGGTCTTGAATCGCGACGATGAGAGAGTATTTGCGATGAGCGAAACTACAAAAGCGAAGGTGCTTTCGTACGGTTTTAATGAACGGGCGAAGGTCAGAGTGTCAGATTTTGAATATCGGGTGGACAGCGAAGGCATCCCCTTGGGCGTGACCTTCAAGCTCCACCATGAGGGGAGTTTTATTCCGGTCAATATTAACGGTTCTTTAGGTAAGTCGCAGGCCTGGGCGGCGGCCGCCGGAGCCGCCGTGGGACTGGCTACGGGCCTCAATCTGGTCCAAATAAGCCAAGCTATGTCGGGCTATCAAGGTCCGAAAGGCCGGTTGAAGATTATAAAAGGATTGAATGACTCAACGATGATAGACGATACTTACAATGCTTCACCGGCGTCAATGAGCTTGGCTTTAGACGTCCTGAAGGAATTGCCGGCCATCCGCAAGATAGCCGTTTTGGGCGATATGCTTGAGCTGGGCGAACACACCATATCGGCTCACAGAGAGATGGGTGAAAAGGTCTCCGGCACCGCCGATATGCTGGTCTGCATCGGCTTGCGGGCGAAGTTCATCGCCGAATCGGCTTTGGAAACGCGGCTGTTATCCGAGGAACAGGTATTGAGCTTTGATACGTCGGAAGAGGCGGCCCAAAAACTGCCGGGCCTTATCCGACGGCACGACCTTGTTCTGGTCAAATCCTCCCAAGGAATCCGAACCGAAAAAATCGTCAAAGCCATCATGGCCGACCCGTCCCAAGCGTCCAAGCTCCTGGTCCGTCAGTCCAAGAAATGGTTGTCTAAATAAAACTGCAGCGCCACGGAGAATCGAACTCCGATTCTATGCTTGAGAAGCATATGTCCTAACCGTTAGACGATGGCGCCATTTTACAAAATAACGCAGATATGATAACATTTTTGGACCATGTTCGCAATCATCAAAACCGGAGGCAAACAGTATAAAGTCGCCGAAGGCGACGTCGTTACTATTGAAAAAATCAATCCGCCGGCCGGCGGACAAAACGAAAAATTTGAATTTAATGACGTCTTGCTCGTTGCCGATGGTCAGGAGGTTAAGATAGGAAGACCATTTGTTGAGAATGCTAAAGTCGAGGCCAAGATACTTGAGGATGGGAAAGGGGACAAAAAGATGGTCTTTCGCTACAAATCAAAAACCCGCCAGAGAAAGAAAAAGGGTCACCGCCAGCCGTACACCAAACTCCAGATATTAAAAATTTCCGCTTAGCTCCGAATCTCTGTGGCGGAAATTTTTGTTGGTTAAAAATATGCGATCGCACAATTTTAACCAAATCACTTCCTTGAATCTAAAGCGTTTCTTATCGTCATCTCGTCGGCATATTCAAGGTGCGAGCCGGAGGCCAGCCCTCGGCCAAGCCGGGTGAGCTTTATTTTTTTCTCGCCATTGAAGAGGTCTTTTAGATACAAAGCGGTGGTCTCTCCGGCCGTGTTGGGGTTAGTGGCTAATATCAGCTCAAGGTCGGAGCCTGCCTGCGCAGGCAGGCCGTTGGCCAGTTTGCCAGCCCGCTGTTTTAATTCCTCTATCCGCAAATGTTCGGGTAATACTCCGTCTAACGGATTTATAGAGCCGCCTAAAACATGATACAGACCCTTGTACAAGCCGGTTTTTTCAATGGAATCTAAGTCGGTCACTTTTTCAATCACCAACACTTTGGTTTTGTCACGATTATGACTAGAGCAGACGACGCACAGACCATTATCCGACAAATTAAAACACTCCGGACAAAGTTTGATGTCCTCTTTGAGATTGTATAAAGATGTTCCGAGTTCCTGCAGTTCGGATTCCGGCTTCTCCAGCAAGGCCAAGACAAAACGGGCCGCTTGCCGCGGTCCGACCCCCGGCAATTTCTGGAACATTTTCACTGTCTTTTTAAACTTGCTGTCTGTCATTAATAATTAAAAATTAGAAATTAATTTTAATAGCCGTAATCTATCTCTTCCACGTTCTGTCCGTATTGTAGCATTTCATCGGTATATCCGCTCGCGCTATCCAAGTGGAAACGGAGATTAGACGGGTCAATGCGGAATTTCAGCTCTCCGGTCGGGCCGTTGCGGTGTTTGGCGATAAGGAGCTGGGCCTTGTTCTCGGTGTTGTTGCGCTTGGCCTGTTCGGGATTGGATTTGTCCTCGCGATGGATGAACATGACCAGGTCTGCGTCCTGCTCCAAGGCACCGGAGTCGCGGAGGTCAGAAAGTTTCGGTTTCCCTCCTCTTTCCTCAATGGCCCGGGACAATTGCGACAGCGCAATGATGGGAATCTTCAATTCTTTGGCCAATGCTTTCAGTCCGCGCGATATTTCGGTGACCTGCTGGACGGGAGAATCATAATTTTTTCGTGAGCTCATCAATTGGAGATAGTCCACGATAAGGAGGCCCAATCCGTGCTCGGCCTGCAAACGCCGGGCCATCGTCCTCATCTGTAAAATGTTCGGCGAAGGGGAATCGTCTATGAAAATCGGAAGTTTTTTGAGGTCGTCGCAAGCCATGGTCACGCGGAGTAGGTCGTCGCCCTCGTGCGAGAGCTTACCGGTCCGCATCTCCCAGAGGGAAGCGCCGGAGGCCAAAGCGATGAAGCGATCAACCACCTGGTCAATGGACATTTCCATGCTGAAGATACCGACCGGGATGCCCTGTTTGGCCACATTGTAGGCCAGGTTAATGGCAAGGGCTGTTTTGCCGACCGAAGGCCGAGCGGCCAAGATGATAAAGTCGGAGCGCTGAAGGCCGCCGAGAGTGTTGTCCAAGTCCAGATAGCCGGTCTTGTAGCCGCGCAGATTGCCGTCATGCTGGGTGGTGATGCGGACAATGGCCTCATCCAACGTGCTGCCGACATCCAGGAAATTCTTGCCGATGGAACGCTGGGAGACGGAAAATAGTTTTTTCTCGGCCTCATCCAAAAGGTTTTCCACGTCCTCCTCCTCGCGGTAGCCCAAACTGATTATATGATTAGCGGCGTCTATCAGGTCGCGGAGCATTTTCTTGCGCCGGACGATATTGGCGTAAGTGACGACATGAGCCGAGGTCGGTACCGCGCCGGCCAGCGAGGTCAGGTACGACATCCCGCCGATGTTCTCCAGCTCGCCCATCTCCTTGAGCTTGTTGGACAAACTTAAAAGGTCTATCGGGTCTTGCTTCTCGTATAGACGCAAAGCGGCTTCGTAGACGGTCTGGTGATTATGCTGGTAGAAATCGCCGGGAGAGATGATGTCGGCCACGCGGTTAAAGGCCTCTTTGTCCAGCAATAGAGAGCCAAGCAAAGAACGCTCGGCGTCTAAGCTCTGCGGCGGTAGCTGATTGGGTGAGACGGAAGATTGAGAAGTGGCGATAGGCATCGCCTTATTATTGTAAAACAAAAAATTCCATGCAAGACCAAAAGAGGATGACCTGTTGATACTGACCAGATGATGGACATTGAGACATGTTTATGTTATATTGTTACTAGTTTTTCGAAGTAGGTAGGTGATTATGCCGCAACTCAGGATAGAGAAGTATCAAAAGATCTGGGTGCCAGATCTGATCTCTGGAGATGAGCAGAAAGCTCTGGCTTTCTGCGGAGGCTGGCTTGCTGGGTTAGGATTGCTTCCGTTGGGAGAGAGGCAGGATCTTTCGCAGAGGCTCGGTATTCCAATTCCCATGAATCCAGATCCGATGAAGGAGGGTCCATTGGAGAATGTCTTTTGGTGGGGCTACTTTGCCGCTAAATCGACGTTCCAAACTCAATCCAGTGTGCATCCTCTTGCGAAAGAGGGTCGGACGGAAGATCTCGTAACCATCCACGAGAGAATGGAGCGGGACTCCCGATTCATTCCTCATTTTGCATGGGGGCACGATTCGGATGAGGGCGATGAAGAGTAGATTGCTCCGACGCGAGGCCCCGGCGCGAGTGCCACCCCTCGCGCCGGGGCCCTTTCTTTAATTAGAGAACTACCCACAGGGTTACCCTGTGGTATAATTAGTCAATGGCAACAAGAAAAATATCTTTTGAATCAGGCAAATATTTCCATATCTATAACCGTGGAAATAGTAAGCAAGTTATATTCCAAGATAATAGCGACTATACGAGGTTCGTAAAATTACTTTTCCTCTCCAATGGAAGTAATGCTTTCAAGATTGATTATGTCGGAAAAGATATTTTTAAATTTGAAAGAGGAGATAATCTGGTTAGTATTGGCACCTACTGCTTAATGCCTAATCATTTTCATGTCTTACTAACACAAAAACAGAACGGAGGCATCAGTAAATTTATTTTGAAATTGCAGACTGGGTATTCTATGTATTTCAATAGGAAATATGACCGGACAGGGTCACTCTATGAGGGTACATTCAAGTCCCAAAGCGTTGATAATGATCGGCACTTAAAATATTTGTTTTCTTATATTCACCTTAACCCATTAAAGATAATTGATCCAAAGTGGAGAGAAGATGGTATTAAAAATAGAAATAGGTCCGTTGCCTATATCGATAACTATCCTTTCTCAAGTTATCAAGACTATATTGGGTCAAATAGAAAAGAAAGTGTAATCCTGGCCAAAGAAGAATTCCCAAGATATTTTCAATCGACTGATTCTTTTAAAGACGAAGTGTTTGACTGGCTTAACTATAGCCAATAACCCACAGGGTTACCCTGTGGGTTATTTTTCGGAGAGGATGGGGCCGTAGGGGGTGTCGTCTATGGTGTAGCCGCGGGATTCCAATTCTTTGCGAATAGCGTCGGCGCCGGGCCAATCAACGGCCGCTCGGGCCTCTTCGCGCCGGCGCATCAGGTCGGCGATATCGGAAGGGACGTCAACCGGACGGGCTTCGGGAATGATGCCCAAGACCGCGTTGACGGAATCAAGAGTGCTTTTGAAGACATCGTAGGCCTTAGCGTCAAATTTCTTCTCATCAATTAGCTGATTGACCAGAGCAACCATACTATTGAACAGGCCGATGGCGGAAGCGGTGTTGAAATTATCTTCCAGAGCGGCAGATATTTCCGCAGAGATAGCCGATAATCTATCGGAAGAGCCCGGCGCGTCAACGTTGAAAGCGCCTCTTTCGGAATATACGGCCATTCGGCGGAGGGTTTTCTTGAGGTTGTCCTGCGCGAACCTAAAGGACTCCATTATTTCCTCACTGTATTCAAGAGGCGAGCGATGATCGGCGCTGAAAAGATATTGCCGGATAATTTCTTTTGAATACTGCTCGGTCAGCCGCCGGACAGTAGTGAAATTGCCGACCGACTTGGCCATTTTTTGCCCTTTGTTTATCAAGAATGCGACATGCACCCAATAATTCACAAAGGGCGCTTTGCCGGAAGCCGATTCCTGCTGGGCAATCTCCGCCTCATGGTGGGGGAACATCAGGTCCTGGCCGCCGCCATGGATATCGTATTGCGGGCCGAAATAATGCTCGGTGATGGCGGTGTCCTCAACGTGCCAGCCCGGCCGGCCCCAGCCAAGTTCTTCGCTGTACCATGCCGGTTCGCCGTCAATCATTCGCATGAGCGCATTCGCATTGCCGGAGCTGTCAGGCGGAAGCGCGCTATTCGGATGCTTCCATAATGCGAAATCGGCCTTGTTCCGCTTGCCCACACCATCATCAATGCGAGAAACGCCGTCCTCGGCCATTTCGGCAGTCCGGCCGGACAGTTTTCCGTAACCGTCAAAGGTCTTGACGTCAAAGTACCAGCCGTCTTTGGTCTGGTAGGCATGGCCCTTGTCCCGCAGTTTTTTTACCTGCTCGATGACCTGGGGTATATGGTCGGTCGCTCGGGCGTAGCGGGTGACGCCGGTCACGCCCAAGGCGTTCATGTCCGCCATGAACTCTTTTTCATAATTTTCGGCGATGTCTTTGGCGCTTTTCCGTTCGGTCTTGGCCTTGGTGATTATCTTGTCGTCAATGTCAGTGATGTTCTGGAGGTACTCAACGGCCAGTCCTTTTGAACGGAGATATTTGGAAAAGGCGTCAAAGAAGACGAAGGTCCGGGCGTTGCCGATATGGATAAGATCATAGACCGTCGGACCGCAGACGAACATCTGAACTTTGCCCGCCTCACGAGGTTTTAATTCCTCAACTTTTTTTGTGAGCGTGTTATAAACGCGCATTTATCGTAGGAGCATTACTATAACACTGGCCGACATTATTAAAAAGAGAGTGTAAGCGATGACATTGGACCAGGTCCGACTGGTGTACTGGCCCATTATCTTTGGATTGTTGGCCATATGGATGACCATCAGGATAATAAGCGGGGAGACAAAGCCGAAAATGATACCGGTGTAGTAGAGGATGTTGACCGGCTGGAGGCCGAGGGCGGGGATGGCGATGCCGAGGAGGGTAGCCAAGGCCATGACGACATAGAAATGCCGGGCCCGATGGAACTTGTAATCCAGCCCGACCTTCCAGCCGGCCGTTTCGGCGATGGCGTAGGCGGCCGAGCCGGCCAAAATCGGTATGGCCAGAATGCCGGAAGCGATAATACCGATAAGAAAAAGCAGATTGGCGTAATTGCCCGCCAGCGGCTGGAGGATGGTAGCCATCTCCTGAAGCGTGCTAACCTCGCTGAAACCGTGCTTGAAAAGGGTTGACGCGGCTAGGACCATGATGAAGAAAGTAAGCATGTTTGAAAATATCATCCCGGTCTTGATGTCAGTGTACATCGTCCCTATCTCGTTTTTGATGCGGACAGAAGTATGCGGCTTACCTTTTGGCTCGACGGCCGGTATCAGACCGTGGACGCCTTCTTGACGGTGAAGACGCTCTTCCTCAACCGCGCCCGAGGCCTGCCAGAAGAAAAGATACGGAGAAATGGTGGTGCCGTAGATGGCCACGATCATGGCAACGTATTCTTTGTCTAATGAGAAATGAGGCGTGAACAAGTTCGTGATTACCTCGCGCCAGTGGGGCGAAACCAAGAACGCGGCCACAACATATGAAAGCATGACCAAAGCAATCCATTTCAAATAGCGGGCGATGTGCTTGTATGGGAGGACGATAACCAGCAAAGTAACGATCGCGACAAGAAAAACGGATATAAGCATGGCTGGCAGAGGAACCAAAAGCTGAGTGGCCGCCGCCATGGCTGACAGGTCGGCGCCGATATTGACAATGCTGGAGACGGAGATGAGGACGGCGACGCAAAAAAGTATCCAGGCCGGATAGTGCTTTCGCATATTGCCGGCCAGGCCGCGGCCGGAGACAAGACCGATGCGGCCGCACATCCTCTGAATGATTATCATGAAGGGCAAAGTGCCCAGGACCGTCCAGAGCACGGTCAGGCCGAACTTTGCCCCGGCCAGAGCGTAAATGGCGATCCCGGCCGGATCATCGT
>Ga0155702_111_pt3 | contig 26985 bp, 24 predicted proteins | sample RifCSPlowO2_01_FD_107359 | JGI IMG/M metagenome (GOLD analysis project Ga0155702, IMG submission 107359) | Candidatus Yanofskybacteria bacterium RIFCSPLOWO2_01_FULL_49_17
CCGGCCACGATCCCGACCAGGATTATGAGCGAGGTAAATAATTTTGTGTTCGCGGTTTGCATCCCGTTAGAAATCAAACAATCCGTCCACCGTTTTGAAACGGTGGCTGGTCTGGTTTATTTGGTTATTTATCATTTTTTTCATGGTTGTTCGTAATTTCTAACGGGATGATATGAAATAAGCTCGGGCCTTGATGCGAAATCCGATCACGGGCGAATTTTCGGTGGTCGGCGCCGCGTCAATGGACTCAATGTCAATGATTCGGACGTTCTTTTCAAGGGATTCAATGAATGACCTGAAAGCCGCATATCCGCCAGCCAGGCCCAGGTCTATTGATTGAGCCAGGTACGGCGCTTTCTCATCATTATTGCCCGCTCCCATGGCCAAGGAGGTCAGCTGGAGGCCGTTCTGGCTGGCTAGGGTTTGGATCATGGCCACCAGGTCGGCCGGGGCTTTGCCGGCCGGGACCACGTATGAGAATTGCCTGATGTCCCCGGCCCGCTTGGCCGATTCCTGCTTTAATTCATTTATTTTAGCCAAGATATCGGTCCGCTCGGCGATGAGCCGGTTCCTTTCGTCCAGGGCCGTCCGGCGGGCGCTAAGGCCGTTGTAGGCCGGCATGAGCAGGATGAAGAACAGCAGCCCGGCTAGGGCTATCAATACCGCTCCCGTGTATGATCTTGAAGCTCCCATGTTATTTGGTCAGGAATTTGGTTCTGTCAAATACGAGCTTGGTGTTGAAATCAAGCTTGCCGCTGGTCAAGGTCGTCACCCCGTCAAGGTTGACGTCGGTCACGCCGTCCGTGCCGGTGAAGGCGGCCAGCTGGCGGGCGATGGTGGCGTAAGTATCGGCCAAGGCGCGGATGTGGAGAGTATTGTCGCTGGCCTGGGCGGAGAATGATTTAAACTGGACGCTGCCGGCCAGTCCGGCCTCAAGCTTGGAAAAAGCGGTGGACCAGAAGATATGGTTCTGGATTATCTGGCCGGTGATGGCCATCTGTTTGGAAAGAGTAAGCAGGCCCGCCTCGGATTTCTTGTCCCTCTGCTGTTCAATGCCGGCCAGCTGATTGTCGGCGTCGGCGATCTTGGCGTCCGTTGAGCCGCTGTACCAAGCCAGAGAGCCGTAAACTATCAGAACCAAGACCAGCAAAACGATGCCGATGGATATCAGCCGGTTCTGGCCGGGTATCTTGACCTCTATCTTGTGCCTGGTCTCCGGTAAAAGCTGAAGACCGCCTTTATCGCTCATGTCTGTTAATTATAACCCGACTTGATAATTTATTTATCAACAAAATCAGACCTCTCTTTCGGCCAGACCGGCCGCCACGGCAAATGTGCTGGCCAACTCCCCGATGTTCTTTTCCAGCCCCTTAGGGTAGACAACTCGAGCTAAAGCATTGCCTATAAAAACATCCCGGCCTAGACGCTGCTTAAAATAATTAAGGAAGTTGGGCATGTTGACCATCCCTCCGACCAGGAGGACCCGGACCACTTTTTGATTGCTGGCCGTTTCATAGCTTGATATCGTCTTATTGGTCTCAAAGGCCATCATGTCTATCAGCGACATCATGGCCTTGTTTATGATGTTCTCGTCCACTTCCTTCATCCCCAATCGTTTTTTCAGGTCCTCGGCCTTTTCCAAACTGACGTTGAGCGAGCGGGCGATGGACCGGGTTATCTCAAATCCCCCAACCTCATAGTTGTGGGACAATCTTTCGTATCCCTTGTTCACTATCAGGATGGAAGTGCTTCTCCCGCCGATGTTTACAACAGCCGTTGGCGTCAGGTCATTTCCCAAAAGAGCGCGGATGAGAGCCGAGTTCTCAAGCTCAAGGGCCCTTAAGGCCAGCCCGGCCATCTTGGCGATATTTTGGTATCGCATCGTCTCCTCTTTCGGCACGGCGGCAATGAAAACTTCTACCATCGGTTTGGCCGTTTGGGTGCCGCTGGCCCCGATGATGGACCAGTCAAGGACGACTTCTGCCAGCGGTATGGGCACATACTTGCGGGCCTCAAAAGGAATGGCCTGGGCCAGCTCTGACTCGGAAAGATACGGCATCTCTATTACTGTGGCAAAAGTGGAAAAAGAAGGTATTGAGGCAACCATATTTCGGCTTTTTATCTTTGACCTTTTGATGACCTCTTTGATGGCCGAAGCTATTTCTTCGTCAGGCAATTTCAAAATGCTCGGCTCCGATTCGCCTTTCGGGCCGGCGCTTTTTATTGAAAAGAGCCCGTAGTTGGACAACGAGAAGCGCCCGCCATGCCTTTCCAGCTCCATGATCTTTATGGTCGCCGTGCCGATATCAATTCCAAGATTGCCTTTTGAGCCAAAGAGATTAAACATGTACAGTATCAGTATAACACATGAAGATGTTCAAATTCCTGGCGGAGTTGATATTTCCGCACCGATGCCTCGGCTGTTCCGAATATCTTGAGGCCGCCTATCTTTGCGGCCCCTGCCTGAAAAAACTGCCCGTCCGTTCGCGCCTTGAATGCATCGGCTGCCGCCGGACCGTTCCCGGAGGGATAACTTGCCCGGATTGCCGGCCCCATTACTCTTTAAACCGTGTATTCATTGTCAGCGAGTATCACGACCCGGTGGTGTCTGGGGCCATCAAAGCCCTGAAATATAGATTTTTGCCGGAATTAGCCAAGCCCTTAGCCGGTTTAGCCGTAAATTATATTCAAGACCAATCGGCCCTGCATCGCATCTCCTTTGCCGGCGAGAACTTTGCCGTTGTTCCGGTGCCCTTGCATGGCCGGAGGGAGAATTGGCGCGGTTTCAATCAGGCCGCCCTCATCGCCCGCAAGTTGGCCGAACATTACCGATTGGATTATGGGGAACATTTGAAGAGACAGAACCATTCTATCCCTCAAGCGCAGATAGATGACAGCCATATGAGGTTTGAAAACGTTAAGAATGCTTTCGCCTGCGTTGACCCGAGTTTGGTCCGCGGCCGTTCCATCTTGTTGGTGGATGACGTTTGCACGACCGGGGCGACCCTGAACGAATGCGCCATGATTCTAAAAAAGAACGGCGCCGCCTCCGTTACGGCCTTGGTTATCGCCCGGGGATGATTATATTTGAAAAAGTGCAATTTTTAGGGTAAAATTTGTTAACAATTGGAGGAGTCGGATAATGGTCATTCCACCGGTTTGCTAAACCGGGGTCGCCTTAAAAGCGATTTGTGGGTTCAAGTCCCACCTCCTCCGCCAATCAAAAATGACCCCGCCCGGGCGGGGTCATTTTTGATTGCTAAAAACTCTTTTTTCTGATAAAATAACAATCACGTTCATGCCAGGTAGTAGAAGTCCCGATTGCCTGGCGGCATTATTCAAACTTCGGGACTTTCACTACCTGGTATGGCCAATAACACAGCGCAATCAGGGACAGTTATCCGTCCGCCGATAGTGGTGGTGTTGGGTCATGTTGACCATGGGAAGACCTCTATTTTGGACGCCATTCGGCAGTCCAATGTGGCGGCCAAAGAAACGGGCGGCATCACCCAGCACATCGGCGCCTACCAGGCCGTCCATGGCGACAAGCTCATCACTTTTTTGGATACGCCGGGCCATGAGGCCTTTTCGGCAATTCGCTCTCGCGGGGCCAAAGTCGCCGACATGGCCATCTTGGTCGTGGCGGCCGACGAGAGCGTGAAGCCCCAGACGGCCGAGGCCATCAGCGTCATCAAAGACGCGAAGCTGCCTTTTATTGTTGCTCTTAATAAAATAGACAAACCGGGTGCCAATCCCCAGAAGGTCAAACAAGATCTGGCCGGCTGTGAAGTGCTGGTGGAGGACTGGGGCGGCAAAGTGCCGGTGGTAGAGGTCTCGGCCAAAGAAAAAAAGGGGCTGGCCGAATTGATGGATATGGTCCTCTTGGTCGCCGAGCTGGAGGACCTCAAAGAAGACCGCTCTCTGCCGGCTAAGGGCGTCATTATTGAGTCCCATCTGGATAAAAGGCGGGGATATATCGCCACGGCCCTGGTTCATAAGGGCATCCTGCGTATCGGCGATTGGGTGGTGGCGGGAACGATTGCCGGTAAGATAAAATCCATGGAGGACTTCAACGGCCAACCGTTGATCCAAGCCGTTCCGTCCCAGCCGGTCGTCATCACTGGCTGGCCGAACACGCCGGAGATCGGGAGAGAGTTCGTTTCGGCGGCCGAAAAGGACGAAGCAATGACGCTTGCCGCCGAGAATGTGAACCTTTCTCCCCTTTTCGCCTTCTTCCGAGGCGGACCGGTTGAGGCAAAGAAAGAAAACGACAGTAAAAAATATCTGCGCCTCGTCATCAAGACCGACGTCTCCAGCTCGCTTGAGGCGATAGATACGGCTTTGCGCCAGATACGCTCGGATGAGGTGGCCTACACGGTGGTTGATCAGGGCGTCGGTCCGATCACCGATGCTGATGTCAGGACGGCTTTGGCCGGAAAGGCCTCTATCATCGGGTTTCGGGTGCCGCTGGGCGCTTCGGTCCGCAAGTTGGCCGAGCAGGATAACGTCGGCGTGGCCTCCTTTGACATCATTTACGAGATAATCGAGCACGTCCGCGGTCAGATGAGCGCTCTGCTTGAACCGGAGGTTAAAAAAAATCCTGTCGGTAAGCTCAAGATACTGGCTACTTTCAAAAAATCAGGCAACATCCAGATTGTCGGCGGACGAGTCATGTCCGGCAGTGTGGCCCGGGGCACATTGGCTGACGTCACTCGCAACGGCGATATCCTAATGATCGGCAAGATAACCCAGGTCCAGCAGGAGAAAGAGGACGTATCCGAGGCCAATGAGGGCGTGGAGTGCGGCATCCGCTTTGAGGCCAGTGATCCAAAGAATATAGCCGATATCGCCGAAGGTGATATATTGGAGATATATAAAGAGGAAAAAATAGCCAGAACTTTATAATCGGATTAGAAATTACCTTAGTTGTTCATTAAAATCTTGCAGTCTTAATAGTTACCACTTATAATTATATAAAGTGGGCATTAAGTATAAAATCAACGAGAGCTTTTTTAGGAAATGGTCGCCAGAGATGGCCTATGTTTTGGGATATTTATATGCAGATGGGAGCATTATTAAGTCAGCCAGAGGTAGCTACATCAACGTTACGAGTGTCGACAAATCTACTATCGAAAAGATAAAGGCCCTACTAAATTCGGAGCACACTATTGTAGAAATAAAACCTAAGCTTGTGCGCTTCAAACATCAAACTAAAACCTATAAAACTAGAACTGCTTACCTGTTGAGAATTGGCAACCAAGCCCTGTATGACAATTTGATTAATCTCGGACTTTATCCTGATAAGTCTTTGACAATTAAATTTCCCGATGTTCCCTCTCGGGCACTCCCCCACTTTGTCCGAGGCTATTTTGATGGCGATGGTTGTGTGTATCTAGAAATGGGCAAGGGTATATCCAAGCCGAGAATAGTTAAAAGATTGGCTGTGATATTTACCTCTGGTAGTTTTGATTTTGTAGCTGGTCTACAGGTAGCATTAGAAAAGCTAGGGTTAAAGGGTAGGATTTATGAGAATAATAGAGCGTATCGTTTAAGGTATACCACAGGTCAAACAGTCAAGTTTTTTCCAATTTTATACAGTGACAGCAAAGGTTTGTATCTACAAAGAAAATTTGATATTTTTACTGCTTATTTTAAACTTCGTCCAGAACGGATAAATAATTCAGTAAAAGCAGTGTTGGTTAAAATTGGTCACGTGGCGAATTAGTAAACGCGGCGGTCTGCAAAACCGCTACTTGTGGGTGCGATCCCCACCGTGACCTCAGTGTTAAATGCCGAGGTGGCGAAACTGGTAACCGCAACGCACTTAAGATGCGTCATCCGCAAGGATTTGAGGGTTCAAATCCCTCCCTCGGCACCAAGATTATTTAGGCACAATTCGGACCGAGTCCTTCCCGATGACGTCAACTCCGGCGGTCGTTTTGCCTTTCAATACCCCTTCCGTGTCCCCCGCTTGAAATCCAGCGGTTTGAGTTTGGAAGTGGCAGATCAGATCGGCGAGGCCATCGCTGTTAACGTCTCCGATTCCGCAAAAACTTAAACTTTGCTCATCGCCGGTTCGACCGAAGGTGAGTGAGCTCTTATCTATTTGAGCCGGGGCGTTAAATCCGCTTGTTGATAGAATGGCAACCGGGATTTTGCCTTGGTTCTTGGGGTTTATTGAGTTGGGGAAACTGCCGGGTTTGATATCCATGTTTACCGTAATAATAACGGGTGGGGGTGCGACATACCGCACCGTCACTTCAAAAGAACGGGAGGTGGAGTTGCCCGAGGTGTCAAAAGCAGTGCAAATTACCACGGTTACGCCGACCGGAAATATCGAACCGGGAACCGGTGAACAGACAATACCGGCAACGCCGACAGCATCTGCCGCAGTGGGCATTTCCCAATCCACCACAACACCGTCCAGCGACGAGGTCTCAACGTTGACGGGGGCGGGTGCGGTCAAGGCCGGGGGTGTAGTGTCTTGGACGGTTATGTTAAACGCGACTTCAGAAGTGTTACCGGCCGCATCGCTGGCCGTGCAGGCGACCGCGGTAGTACCCAAAGCAAAGATTGAACCCGAGGCCGGTGCGCAGGCCAAGCTAGTCACGCCGACGTTGTCCGCAGCCGTAACCTCGTAGAAGACGGCAGTGCCTTCGGGCGAAGTGGCTTCAACAACAATCGGTGCAGGGACAGCAATAATTGGCAATTCCGTAGCCGCCGCGCAGCTGACGCCATTCTGATAGTACTGCTGAATTTCGGACGATGTCAGGGCGCGGTTAAAGACCTCCACCTCATCCAGCAATCCCGGGAACGGTTGGACTTGGGTATCGAAGTTGCCCAGCGTAAAGTTTGTATTGAATACGAAGCCGGGATTGTAGGACGGAAAGGGACTCCCGCCGCGTTGTGCGGCGCCCGCCACACCGTCCAGATAGAAAGTCACAGTACCGCCACTCTTAGTGACGGCCACATGGTGCCATCCGAGGTCGTTTACAGCGAGAGGAGCGGCAACCATGTCAAAGCCGGGTTTGTCCAAGCTAAGCTGCCGGACCGCGGTCGCCCCATAAGCATTCACAACACTTGGACCAGATAGGAAGAACCCGTAGCCGCCGATCCCATATCCCGCAATCCTTTCGGCAAAGCCGTTGATGTCCAAAGTATTAAGCTTGATCCAGGCATCAATGGTAAAATCTTGGAGGCGAAGATTAGCTGGATTGCCGATAAGCACCTTATCATCCACGCCGTCAAAACTAAACGCCTGGCCGACTTGTCCGGCCGCAAACGCCGCGCCATTCTGCAAAGTCCCAGAATTGCCATCAATAATATCGTTTGCACTCCCCTCACCCGGCCACCAGCTGACTGTGTCAGGGAGCGGAGAAATGCATGTTGCCGATGCCGGCATTACGGCAATTCCCTGGGGGCTGCTGCCAAAGTTCGCCAACACCGACATTGAACCGTCGGCTAGGTTTATTTTGACGACCGCTCCCGGTTCGTTGCAAGGATCACCGACCAGAAGATCGCCGTTGTTGTCAAAGGCCAGTCCGGTCGGACAGGCCAGCGGCCAGCCGGAAGCGACCAAGGTCTGGGCCCCGGTTGCCGGATCCACTTTAACGACCCAGCCGGAGTTGTCCGCCACAAAGATGTTGCCGTTAGGAGCGACGGCGATACCCACCGGCACCGAAAGATATCCGCCTGAAGCGAGCTGGGCGCCGACACCGGTCACTGGATTGATCCTGACCACGCCCCTGGAAGCGCCGCTCACGTCGGACACAACAATGTTGCCGTCGGCCTCAATCGCTAAGTGGAGAGGCCCGGCGTTGACGTCATGGCTTATGTAAACAATTGACTGGGCTCCGGTGGCCGGGTCCACTTTTATCACTCCGCCGTAATAACCAAAAGCATCGCTGTCAGCGACGTAGATGTCTCCATTGGCCGCCACGGCCAGACCTCGGGGGTCCACGAAATATCCGCCGGAAGAAAGGGTGGTCTGGGTTCCAGTCAGCGGGTCTATCTTAAATATCGCGCCGCCTAAACTAAATGCCTGCGGATCCCCTACAAGGATGTTACCGTTCCCATCAATAGCAATTCCGGTCGGCTCCGTGAAATTCCCGCCGTCATAGACAGCCACTTGGCCGCCCGCGGAATTCAAATGATACACGCCGCCGTTCTCGGTCGGAGCGCTGGGGTCGGCCACCAAAATATCGCCGGAACTCAAGGCGGCGGCGAAAACCCCGGTCTGACCGACAAAACCGAAACCGACCGTGGCTATTAAAGAAATAGCTAAAAATAGAGTGATATTCTTCATAGGGCTACATTATCACCAGCGATAACCTTGTCAAGCGCTTGCGAACCGCCGTCAGAGCGGATATAAAGTCAGTATGACCCCGTAGCTCAGCTGGATAGAGCGTCTCCCTCCGGAGGAGAAGGCCGCAGGTTCAAATCCCGCCGGGGTCGCTATGTCACTTTTTTACACCGGCAAGGGCGACAAGGGTTCTAGCGTCGTCGGAAAAAAGAAGATAAAAAAGACCAATCCTTTTGTGGAGGCGCTTGGTGAGTTGGATGAATTAAACAGCATGACTGGCATCCTTAAAGCCGATAACATCCGGCCGGAGCTTCGGAAGGTTTTGCATCAAATCCAGGAAAATCTTTTCATAGTTCAAGCTAGCTTGGCCTATGCCATGTTGCGGGAAAAGCGCCAACCCCCGGCTTTCTCGGTGCACAAAACTTCCGAGGCTGAAAAAATAATAGATGCCATTGAAAAAAAGTTGAAACCGACCAAGGGTTTCGTTATTTCCGGTTCAACCCGCGTTTCCGCCTGGCTGGACATGCTCCGGGCCCGCTCACGAAAGGTTGAGATGTCTGTTTTAAAAATTAATAATTTAAAATTAAAAATTCAGGGCAGTATTCTTCCCTACCTCAATCGACTTTCCAGTTTATTTTTTGCGCTTGCCCGTGACGATGCCTTCCGCGCTAAGAAAAAAGAACTCCATCCGACCTATAAATAATCCCCGCCGACGCTTCGGCGCCTACCGAACCTGGCACTTTCTAGCTAGGAATTTCAAAGAAAGTGCCGGGCCTTTACTTTTTTTGACCGTGAAAACGCTTATGGACCTCTCGGAGTTGCTGGTCCGTGACGTGGGTGTAGATCTGGGTCGTGGTGACCGAAGAGTGGCCGAGCATGGCCTGGACCGAGCGGATATCGGCGCCGTTGCGGAGCAGATTGGTGGCGAACGAGTGCCGGAGCGAATGGGGCGAGACCTTTTTGCCGACAATGCCCGCTTTGACGGCGTATTTATGGACGATTCTCTGGACGCTCCGCGGCGTCAGCCGCAGGTCGGAGTCCTTATTGAATTTTCCGCTCCTGGGAATGCGGATGAAAAGGGCCTCATCAGCGTCCGGTCGCTTAGCCAGATAGTCCTCTATTTTTTGTTTGGCGTCATCCGAAAGAAAGACCAGCCGTATCTTGCGGCCCTTGCCCATGACCGACAGCTCTCCGCGTTTGGTATCAACTTTGTCTCGGTCCAGCGAACATAGTTCCGACACGCGGAGACCGGTGGAGAAAAGCATGGATAAGATGGCTCGGTCACGCAGAGCATCCAATGCTCCCTGCCTGCCGGCAGGCAGGTGGCCTGAAGGCGCGTTCAATAGGCGCTCCAACTCCCCCGCTTCAAGGAACGTCACCTGCCGGTCCTCCTGTTTGGCCAGCTCTATTTTCTCGGCCGACACGCTTTTTATGTTCCGCTTGGCCAGATATTTCAAAAAATTTCTGATGGCGATAACGTGATAATTCTGGGTGACTTTCTTTAATGTCTGACCTCGGTCGGCTTGCCCTGAGCCTTGCCGAAGGGTCTGGCGGTTCAAATGAAGGCGGAACTGTCTGATATTTTCTTCAGTGATTACATCGGCCGAATTTTTGGCCGAAGGTCCTGACGAAGGAAGGACGAATTTCAAAAAGCGGTCCAGATACCGACCGTAATTTTCCAGCGTTTTAGGCGAGCGATTCTTCTCTATTTCTAGATACTCCAAATATTGCTGTTTGAGCGTCTTGATGTCTGGCATGCCATAATTATGCGACATATTGTGAAAATATCCAAGGCGTGCTAAAATGTAATTGGATTTGGTTTATATTCCATAGTCCATATTCTATAATCCATGGCGCTCACTACCGCCCAAAAAGCAAAAGTTCTGGAAAAGGTCCGCGTCCACGACAAGGACACCGGCTCCAGCGAGGCCCAAGTCGCTTTGTTCACCAAAGAGATTGAGGTCTTGTCCAAGCATTTGAAGAAACATCAGAAGGACAACTCGTCCCGCTTGGGTCTTTTGAAAATGGTGGCCAAGCGCAAGCGATTGCTGGATTTCTTGAAGCGCTCAAATCCCAAGCGCCACGCCTCCCTTTTGAAGAAATTGGATCTCTAAGGACAGTATTTTCATGCCTAAACCTACTGACAGTTTCACATCAGAACTTACAAAACATCAAAAAGTCGGTGTTTTTGTGGACGCCCAGAATATGTACCATTCAGCCAAGAACCTCTACAAGGGCCGGGTTAATTTCGGCGAAGTGTTGAAAATGGCGGTCGGCAACCGACAGCTCATCAGAGCTTTTGTCTATGCCATAAAAACCGAGAGCGGAGAGGAAGCGGCCTTTCTGGAAGCTCTCAAGAAAGTGGGCTTTGAGCTGAAAGTGAAGGACTTGCAGATCTTTCCGGGCGGGATGAAAAAAGGCGATTGGGATGTCGGTATCGCCATAGACGCGGTCATACTGGCCGACAAGATAGACGTGGCCGTGCTGGTTGAGGGAGACGGGGATTTCATTCCTCTGGTGGAATATCTTAAGACGAACCGAGGCGTAAAAGTTGAACTCATCTCTTTCAAGAGAAGCACTTCGGCCAAACTGATTGAAGTCGCAAATAAATTCACTGACCTGGACGAAATGTCAGACAAAGTGATTTTGAAGTAAGTCAATTGTAATTTTGGCGTTTTAGTGATAAAGTTTTATCAAGCTGATTGACAACCAATAGAAAGCAGCTGAAACCAATTACGAATGGGGCTAACATTGGCCATACTTCTTGTCCGCCGGCTGGCGGACGAGGCGTGCGGCCAGAATAGGTGCTCACTCTTTCGTTGGTGAATTCTAAATGTCGGAAGTAAAAACATATACCACTGACTTTGCGGGTAGGCCCCTCAAGGTTGAGTTAGGGCGCCTGGGCGGCCAGGCCAATGGCGTGGCGACCGTTCAGTATGGCGAAACAACCGTCCTGGTCAACGTGACCATGGGCAACACGCCTAAGGCCGTTGACTATCTCCCCCTCCAGACCGAGTACGAGGAAAAATACTATGCGGCCGGAAAGATAAAGGGTTCCAAATGGATAAAGCGCGAGACACGTCCATCCGAGGAGGCCATTTTGACCGCACGGCTGATAGACCGCACTATCCGTCCCCGCTTCAACAGCAATATCCGCAACGAGATCCAAGCTGTAGCTACGGTCCTATCCTTTGACGGCATCAATGACCCGGACATCCCGGCCTTGTTCGGCATTTCGCTGGGCCTGATGATCTCCGACATCCCCTGGGATGGTCCGGTCGCGGCTGTCCGCGTTGGCCGAGTCGGCGGAAAATTAGTTTTCAATCCGACCTACAAGGAACGAGCCGAGAGCGACTTTGACATCGTTGTTTCCGGCACCGATGGCAAGATAAACATGCTTGAGGCCGGCGCCAATATCGTGTCCGAAAAGGACATAGTTGAAGCGATAAAAGCCGGATTCAAAGAATATCAACCGCTCATTGAATTTCAGAAAAAAATAGCGGCGGAAATCGGCAAAGAAAAGAAAGTTTTGGCTCTGGCCGCCGGCCACGACGAATCGCTGGTGGCTTTGGTCAGACAATTCTCCGAGCACAAGCTCCAGAACGCCCTCTACAAACCGGGCATGGCCAAAAATGAGTTCTATGAAGGCCTCGGTCAGATAAAAGCCGAACTGGAAGAGCACTTAAAACAGCAGTTTGAGGGCAGCCCGGAACTTAGCAAAAAAATACTGGAGGCGTCCGTGATTTTTGAGGAAGAAATTGACCGCATCGTCCACAAGAACATCTTGGACGAGAATAAACGGCCGGACGGTCGCAAGCTGGAAGAACTGCGGACCATCACCGCTGACACCGGCGTCCTGCCCCATACCCATGGCTCCGGTCTGTTCAACCGCGGCAATACCCAGGCTCTGTCCATTTTGACCTTGGCCGCGCCGGGCATGGAACAGTGGCTGGAAACAATGGAGATAGACCTGACCAAAAAGAGATTCATGCATCACTACGTCTTCCCGCCATACAGTGTGGGTGAAGTGAAGCGTTTGGGCGCCATCGGCCGTCGCGAGATCGGCCACGGGTATCTGGCCGAGCGTTCCCTTCTGCCGGTTATCCCGGACAAAGACGAGTTCCCCTACACCATCCGGGTCGTTTCGGAGATACTTTCTTCAAACGGCTCATCATCAATGGCTTCGGTCTGCGGTTCCACACTGGCCCTGATGGATGGCGGCGTGCCCATCAAGTCCCCCGCCGCCGGTATCGCTATGGGATTGATGATGGAGGAAAATTCGAAATTCGAAATCCGAAATCCGAAATATAAGATACTGACCGATATTCAAGGTCCGGAGGACCATCATGGCGATATGGACCTGAAAGTGGCCGGCACCCGCGAGGGCGTGACCGGTATGCAGATGGACGTCAAAGTTGAGGGCATTACGCCGGCCATTGTGGCCGAGACCTTGGCCCAGGCCCGCAAAGCCCGCCTTGAAATATTAGATGTGATGGGCAAGGCCATCAACACCCATCGGGCCGAACTTTCGCCTCACGCCCCGCGTGTCCAGACCCTCAAGATTGACCCCAAGAAGATAGGCGCGGTCATTGGCAAGGGCGGCGAGACCATCAACGGCATTATTGAGGAGACCGGCGCCCAGATAGACATTGACGACGACGGCACCGTATTCATCACCTGCAATACACCGGAGGGCATGGACAAGGCCGTTCAGCGCATCAAAGACCTGACCTATGAGCCCCAGCCGGGTGATGAGTTTGACGGCAAGGTAGTCAAGATAATGGACTTTGGCGCTTTCGTGGAAATATTGCCGGGCAAGGACGGTATGGTCCATGTCTCGGAGATAAGCGCCGAACACGTCCGGCATCCGTCTGATGTTTTAAGAGAGGGTCAAAGCGTCCATGTCTGGTTAAAGAACGTGGATGATATGGGTCGCATCAATCTGACCATGCTTCCGCCCGGAACAAAAAAATCAGAAACATTTTTTGAACGTTCTTCCCGTCCTCCGATGCACAGACCGGGGCAGGCGGAACGGCCAAGGCACGGTCACCGCGGTCCGCACCGCCGCTAATCTCTCAACCAAAAACGCCCGAACGGGCGTTTTTGGTTTTGTGTACAACGCAATCGTTCCATGTGATATAATTCAGATAACTAAATATAACATCATATAAATGGCTGACCCCAATCAGAATCAGTCTCCATTGTCGTCCGGGACCCCTCAATCCAACATTGATGACTTGGTCAAAGAATTAAGCCGGCCCAATCAGCCAGCTCCGACTGTTCCGCCTAGGTCAGTGCCGCCGCAACCGGCCCCAACGACACCCCCTCCCAGACCGACCATGCCTACTAATCCGCCGGTGCCTCCCAAACCGGTCATGCCACCTACCTCTCCGACAGTTCCCGCTCCTGCACCAAAGCCGCAACCAGCTCCGCCGACAGGACCGGCGGCCGCGCCTCCTTATCAGTCAAATATCCGGACAATGGCCGACGATCTGGCCAGTTTGAAAAGCGGCCATCAGCCGCAGGGAACCACGATGCCTAGGCCGGTTGCTCCGGTTCCCGCTCCGGTCAAGCCGGCATCCCCAGCTATGCCTTCCCCTCTGACCGGTCCGGGACCATTGCCAAAGCCGGTTACGCCCGCCCCAGTCAAACTGACTCCGCCAAGCTCTGCGCCCGCACCTGCACGTCCAGCAATGCCGGCGCCGGCCAGGCCGGCCATGCCCCAGATGGCGCCTCCCCCTTCTCCCGTGAGGCCCGCTCCTCCTGGCCGGCCAGATCAGCTTTATACCCCTGAAAAACCGGTTTCCAGCGGCGGCCGGAATCGCAATCTCCTGTTCATCATAATAGGCGTGGCTGTGGTGGCTTTCGGTATTCTTTACTGGGCCTTGTTCATCAGGCCGGGCGGCGAATCGGTAGTTGATATTCCGACCCAAACCGCCATGCCTTTGCCGACCGCCACGCCAAGGATCCCCGTTTCTTCTCTTTTCAGCGGTTCAGCCGGAACCATAACTCTGACCGCCGATGCCGATCCTCTCCAAACGTTCCTGAACGGCATCAAGACGGTAACTTTGCCGGCCAGACAGCTTGGGGTGTTGGCTGTTTCCGATGCCAGCGCCGGCCAGGCCTTATCACCTTTCCAATTATTGGACCGGATGCTCATCGCGTATCCCGTGGACCTGAAACCGTTGTCCCGCAATGACGACGGAGTGATACTGGCTTACGGCCAACAGGAAGCATTTAACGCCAAAGGTCAGCCCGTTCAGGGCGCCGCTTCGCCGCGCTGGGCAATTGTGACCGCGGTGTCCGATTCGGCCGCCGCGTCCTTAAGGTCATGGGAGCCGACGATGACCGATAATCTAGCCGTAGCGTTCGGGGTGGACAAGGCCAAGAATACCGGCCCATTCTCCGATGCGTTGTATCAAGGCATTGCCGTTCGCTACAAGAACTTCGCTTATCCTGATAAGGCGATTGACTATGCTCTCGTAACTTATAGCGGGAAAACATACCTGGTGATGGCCAGCTCGCGGGAGGCAATGTTCGCGGTCCTCAACGTCTTTAGCCCTCTGGGCAAATAGCCGCCTTAACGCTTGGTGACAAGTTCGTGGCACCAGTGCCAAAAGTTGGTGTCACCATCTTAGATGGTGACACTAACTTTTTTAGTTCGTGGCACCAGAAAAGTTGAGCCATATAGCCATTATTTTGATTTATTGAGATGGTGCCACGAACTTGGTGTCACTAGTGCCATCATTATCCACAGTTTTTTATTGACGGTGTCACCATCTGAAATTAAAATTAGATTAGCTCCAATTTTTCGGTGTCAGTAAGGGTGTACTAGGTGACACCCAAAAGCGGGGTCATCCGGGCACCGCACAATTCAAGGGGCAGAACCATCGTCCCCTCAAACTTTCATCTTAGTCGGGCGATGTGTTTCTGCCCCTCTTTGTTTTCTTGAAATAATTCTTATACAATCAAAATAATGTCTGTACGGCTATTCTCGGCATCTATCCAAGGGATAGACGCTCAACTTATTGAAGTAGAGGTTGACTCCGCTCCTGGCCTGCATGCCTTTAATATTGTCGGACTGCCCGATAAATCGGTCAAAGAATCAGAGGAGCGGATTACTGCCGCTGTCCGCAATAACGCCCTGGTCCCGCCCAGCGCCAAACACAAAAAGATCATCATAAACCTCGCCCCGGCCGATGTCCGCAAAGAAGGGCCGGCCTATGACCTGCCTATCGCTGTCGGGTATCTCCTGGAAACGGGTCAGATAAACTTTGACCCGTCAGGAAAACTGTTTATGGGAGAATTATCATTGGCTGGAGACATAAAACCAATCAATGGCGTCCTGTCGGCTGCAATAATGGCCAAAAACAAGGGCTTTGACGAACTGATAGTGCCAACCGCCAACGCCCATGAGGCGGCTGTCATAGCCGGTCTGCGGGTAGTCGGCGCGTCAAACATTGACCAGCTCATGGACCACTTGAACGACCTTAAGCCCATCTCTCCCACTGTTCACCGAGATCTGCCTGCCGATAGTGAGACAGGCGTCAAAGGCGAATCATTTCGGCTCATTAAGGGCCAGGCCGTGGCTAAAAGGGCTTTAACCGTGGCCGCCGCCGGCGGCCACAACGTCCTTATGTCCGGGCCGCCCGGCTCCGGCAAGACCTTATTGGCCAAGGCGTTGACCGACCTTCTGCCTCCTTTGACCTTTGCCGAATCCATAGAGGTGACTCGCATCTATAGCTCTCTGGGGTTGGTGAAGAACGGCCTTATCTCGTCAAAAAGGCCATTCCGAAGCCCTCATCATACCGCTTCAGCCGTGGCCATAGTTGGCGGCGGGACAAACCCCAAGCCGGGCGAGATAAGTTTGGCCCATCGCGGCGTGCTGTTCCTGGATGAGCTACCCGAGTTTCCCCGCTCCGTCCTTGAAGGCCTTCGCGAACCGCTGGAAGAAGGCCAGATAACGGTTTCCCGCGTCTCTGGCTCGGCTTGTCTCCCGGCCAAGTTCTGTTTAGTGGCGGCCATGAACCCGTGCCCTTGCGGCAATTACGGGGATGCCAACGCGACCTGCATTTGCGCGCCGATGAATGTCATCCGCTACCGCAAAAAGATATCCGGCCCCCTTTTGGACCGGATAGACATCCAGGTCTCTGTTCCGCGCGAAACTACTATCGCCAAAGAAGCGATGATGGGCGAATCCGATTTTGATAAATTAAGATCAGAGATAAGTTCCGCAAGGAACATTCAGCAGGAACGGTTCAAAAACACGGCTTTATTCAGTAACGCCGAAATGAACTATAAGAACATAGATAAATGGTGCCGTTTGACCAATGAGGCCGAGGAACATCTCCAGCAGAATGTCCGTACCAAAAAGCTTTCCCTACGGAGCTATCACAAGATAAAAAAACTGGCCCGCACCATTGCGGACCTGGCCGGCTCGGAAATGGTCCAAAAGAACCACATTGCCGAGGCCGTGAACCTTAAGGTCAACGAGAAACTGTTCGGAGAACTGGCCTAGTACTTGGCCAGAGGATTGCGCGCTCCGTGGACCTCAAAGTGCAGATGACAGCCGGTAGAGCGTCCGGTCGTGCCTATCAGGGCTATAAGCTGTCCCCTTTGGACATACTCTCCGGCCGCGACCATAAGCTTGCTCAAATGGGAATAAAGGGTTTCAGTGCCGTTCGGATGAACCAGTTTAATGTATTTTCCAAAGCCGCCGTTGTACCCGCTGGGCAGGGCTACGGCGGTGTTTCCATCAGCGGCCGCATAGACAGGAGTGCCGCAAGAGTTGGCGATGTCTATGCCATTTCGACCGTGGATAATGTTCCAGTTATAGCCGGTCGCAGGAGCAATGAAATATCCACCAAGATCAGGGAGATAGGAGAATTTCTTGGCTGGACTGGATGATTTTGCCGCCACAGAGGTCTGGACGGCATCAGGAATTATTAATTCCTGTCCTATCTGGATAGATTCATCCTCATCCAGGTCGTTATAAACAACTATCTTTTCAATATCGGCGCTGTATTTTTTGGCTAAAATTTCAATGGTATCACCTGACTTAACGGTATGAATAACGCCGGAAACAGGCGGTATTTTCAAGATCTGTTCCGAAGAGATAGCATCGGCGTCCCTTAGGTTGTTGGCCCAAAGAATGGTATTGACGGAAACGCCGAAGTCGGAAGCAATGAATGAGATGGCATCGCCCGGCTGGACCGTATATTCGGTTATCTTATGGGGCTTGAAATAAATGATGTAGTCCGTGGAGGCCGGCTCATAAGCGACAACGGAGTTTTCCTGGACCATAACCGGGTCAACCGTCTCCTCCGGCCCACCCTGTCCGCTGGCCGCCAGTCCGCTTATATCTGCCAGCTGGGGCTCAATGATCTCGCTGACCGAGGCGGCGGTTTCTTCGATATAATCGCGGACGACCGAAGAGAAGAAGTTTTGTTCGCCGGCAAATCCCTTGATGGATATCAGGGCCACAGCCAAAAATAAAAGGCCATAGGCCTGGTTTTTTTCCTTTTGAAAAAAGGAAAAGGGAGACAGAACGGTCCTTAGATATTTGACAAACTCGCTAATTAATTGTTTAAAATAGATACTAATGATATTGAGTTTTAATCTCGTAAACAAAAGATCTCTAGCCATAGAGATCATCTCCATATTAGCACGCCGGCCGGTCTAAAACAACCGACTTGTGGATACCCGGTAAGACAACATTGCGTACCTTCGCTTTACGACTTTCGTCGTATCGCAATGTTGCTCTACCGGGATACACTGTGGAATGCTAAATTGGGTCTATGGCGACCACTTTAAAGGGGGAATTAGGCGCTTTGGCTGAAAGTTATGTGTCTCAATATCTGGCCAAGAAAGGATACAGGATCGTCGGCCGGAACTATCGCAAGCCGTGGGGCGAGATAGACATAATCACCGAAAAAGAGGGGATAGTCGTTTTCGTTGAAGTGAAAGCTAACCGGAAAGAGTTCGCCGGCTTTGAGCCGGAGCTCCGGGTCAATCCGTCAAAGCGCCACCGGATGGCCAGGATTGCCAAAACCTTCCTGGCTGATTACCGTTTTCTGCCGGATCAACCCTGGCAAATGGACATCTTAGCTGTCACTTTCGTATCGGAAAGGGGAGTAGCCAAGCTCCGTCATTATAAAAATATCTAGATATCACGCCATTTTTAGGCCTTTACAAAAATGGCGTTTTTTGATATAATGCAGGCATAGTTAAATCAGGTCAGGTAAGTTGTTTTAAAACCTGAAATTTCCGTCCCTCTCCAGTTTTTCAAAACTGGAGAGGGACATCGGAGGTCATATGAGGTTCAAAGTGCTTTTCGTCGGGCTTTTGCTGGCGGCGCTCGCGTCGCCGGCGCTGGCCCAGATCCCGGATTTGAATCGGAATCCGAACCGGACGCCGCCGCCGGCTCAAACCGGCGTTGCCGTTCCTCGAACGGGCCAGCCAATCGGCGTGGACCTGGTCTCTCCACTCATTCAGCGTTCGCTGAACGATGTGAGGATGGCCTGGTTGACGCCGTTGGCTTATGGCGGTTACTGCCTCGGGTGGCCCTGCGGCTTCGGTTACATGGGGAGAGCGCCCTGGTCGCGTTATGACACCGGCTTCTCGCTCCGGCCGTACCTAGACGGATACGAAACGCAATACCAGAGGTCCGCTTCCATGGCCGGTGATGTCGGCCAGTACTACGTTGACCGGTTGAAGCCGTGTAAGAAGGATGGTGACGTCCATTTCATTAACGGTGAAGTGGACCCCATCGTTATTGACTTTAGCCCCGTCGGGCAAAAGGAGATGAGAAAACACGGCGTCAAGACGGACGAGAGCGGACGCGTGACCATTCCCGGAGGGGGATGGGTCTGCGCGCCGTTCCCGGCCGGAGTTGAATATCCCGGCCTGATTTACTTGGCCGACGGATATCGCGACGATGGCGTCGCGGGCTCAACCCCGCGGCGACAAGGCCTTTACGTCAATCGCGTGGAGGAAGGATTCTTGTACACGGTTCGGCCGCTTGAGAGCGGCAAGGAGAGATAACATGGCCAATGACAAGAACCCGCCTCGCACTCGCGAGGCAGTTGAGAAGGAGCTCAAAGACGCCCAGGCAGCTAAGGCGCAAGCCGAAGCCGACATTAAATCGGCGGACAATGAACTCAACGCTGCGACTGTTGAGGCCGCCAAACAGGCGGCCCGGGACAAGAGAAAGAAAGCTGAAGCCGCACTAGGAACGGTCGAAAAGACCATCGCCCGCCATGAGGCCGAGCTTCAGAGAATGGACAAGGTCGGAGATGGCCCGATCACAGAACAGGAGGAGGGTAGCTGGAGAGACAGGTTGAGCAGAAGCGGCAGCAAAGTGTTTGCTATCATGATCACCGCTCTACTTGTCATCCTTTTTCTGGTTCTCTTTCTGGCGAGTCGGGGGCGTGGTCCGGTCAGTGAAACGTCCAGCGGCACAGACGTGGCCCCGACCAAACCGGCTACTCCCGTCACGCCTGAAACGCCAGTGGCGCTAGCAACTAATGAAACAGCGCCTCCGGCTTGGGCCAAACCTTTGTTTGAATTCAAAGACAAGGTTACGGCTTGGATGGACGATTGCCCGTCTCCCTGCCAGAAGCAGGGAGAAACTCCGCCCAAAACAGCGCAGCCGAACCTACCACTGGGGAGTTCCGCTCCGGCTTTAAGGCCAACGGCTCTACCTCTGCTGGCACCGCCGGCTGTCCAGCAGGTCATGCCCGGTAGTATCAACGTGATACATTCGGGCTCTGTGAAGGTGGAGGGCCTACCCAGATTTATTCCTCCACCGGTTTCTTATCCATCGCAACCGCCGGCTCTAGCTCCATCCGCTCCAACGCGCGAGGAGCTCTGTCGGGCAGCGATGATGACCGGCGGCCGGGTATCACAGTTCTGTGATGCCCAGACACTGTCGTCGCCGGTTCACCGGTAAACCGGCTGTCCGAACTCGGGCTACCGATAGCCACCGACCGCATACTCACAACTGCTTCAACGCAGCCGTCGAGAGTGTGCGGTCTTTTTCATTTCCCAAATTGACTCAAATTATTTGGTAATGTATAATCATGCCAGAGTTTTTTTGACATGGAGGTTCGCATGATTGCCGGTCTTATCATCACGCTCCTGGCAGCTGTTGCCACGCTCATAGTTGAGCTGGTAGCACTGGCCTTGAGCTACCCTGTACCCGCTTGGTTCCTGGTCTGGGTGGTCCTGTCGGGCCTGGTCGTCTTTACCAGGTTTCGAACGGTTCCTCAAGATGAACGTTGGGCGATGACCATTTTTGGCAAATACAGCCGGACGCTGTATCCCGGCCTTAATCTGACCGTGAGATGGTTGGAGAAGATAGCAACCACTCGCCAGGCCGGGAAAGAAACCGTTTCCATTGGCCCTTCCGGCAGAACGACGAAAATGCTGGAAGAAGTCGGTCTCATGGAGAAATACAAGAAAACGCCTAAAGGCGTCCGGTCCACGCGTATCTACGTCAGAAACTTTGAGATTACCGGGACCATCACAGCCGACGGCGTTACCATCCCCGTCATTCAGGCCCAGATCAGCAATCGTCTGATGACTGAGAATGAGAACAGGAAGGCAGACCCCGTCAGTCGTCTCGGGCCTGTATTCAAGAACACTTTCGTTCTTGGTGCCTCAATGAGAGAAGCGCTGATGGGGCTGGTGGACGGCGTGGTCCGAAGCGTCTTAGGGAAACATCAGATTGCCTACATTTTGGAGCATCCAGACGAAATCAAGAGGGAGATCGAGGATGGTCTAAGAATTGAAATGGATCTTTGGGGTGAACACCTCATCCGACTCTACATGACAGAGATAATCCCCACCAAAGACATTCAGGAATCTCTTCAGAAGCCATTCAAAGAAGAGATGAACGCCAAAGCGGCCAAGCATGAAGGTGAAGCATTGGCCGCCCGGGCTATCGGCGAAAGAGACGCTCGAATCCATCAGGCAGAAGGCGAGGCAACCTCAACCCGCTTGGTCGCCGACGCCGAGCGAGACAAGAGAATCGCCGAGGCCGAGGGTCAGAAACAGGCCGCGATCAAGGAGTCGGAAGGCAAAACCCAGGTTCTCAAGAATCTTGCCCAGGCCTTCGGGTTTAAGGAGGACGGCAATTTTGATCAGAATCTCCATACTGTCCAATCCGCTGCCGACTTCATGACCATTGAGGAGAGGTTGGATGCCGCCAAAGCACTCGGAAGCGGTTCCGGCACAGTTCTGATCAGTAGCCCATTGATAAAGGAAGTCAGAGAAATTATTGGATCATTCAGGGGCGGCGCCGAGAGTATGGACACCAATCCTTCTTAGTTGTCCACTGCGGCCATCATCCGAACCAGAAATATCGGTTCGGATGATGGCCGTTTTTTAATTTCCCAGTATATCTTCTGCGACTGTCCGGAAATTAGTTATTTTGCTTTTGCAAAATAACTTGTCGCAGTAGTATTACTGGGTTTGAAAAAATGAGCCAAAAAAGATATTCTTTCCTAATGCCAAAGCTCGTTTCCCATAGCCCAGAAGAGACACGAAAATTGGCCCATGTTTTTGCGGGACAATTGGTCAAAAAACACGCGGGAGAACCATTGGTCATCGCTTTGGAGGGGGAGCTTGGCGCTGGCAAGACCACATTCGTCCAGGCCTTCGCCCAGGCCCTGGGCGTCGCACACCTATTGAAAAGCCCTACCTTCGTTCTGATGAAAAGTTATAAGTTAAAAGTTCCAAGTTATAAGTTTTTACATCATTTGGATTGCTACCGCTTAGGAGACCCGCAGGATTTGAAACCCTTGGACATAGAAAAAATTTTAAAGCACAAGGGCAATATTGTCCTCATAGAATGGGCCGAACGAGTTAGGTCAACACTTCCCAAAGAACACGTTAAAGTAATATTTGAACATATAGACGAAAATACCAGGAATATCACGGTAGCTTATAGGTGATAGGAAATAGGTAAATAGTAAAACAAAGAAATGGCAATTACTTCTTACAGGGAACTTACTGTATGGCAGCGGTCCATAGAATTAGTTATTGAGGTTTATAATTTAACGGATCAATTTCCCAAAGAAGAAATATTTGGCTTAACTTCTCAAATGAGAAGAGCCGCAGTTTCTATTTCGTCCAATATAGCCGAGGGCAGAACTAGAGGGTATAGAAAAGAGTTTCGGCAGTTTTTACTTAGTGCCTTTGCGTCAGGAGCTGAACTCGAAACTCAGATAATAATATCTAGAAAATTACCTAAAACTTCACGATTTGATTACAAGAAAGTAGACGGATTATTAAGTGAAATTATGAGAATGTTGAACGTTCTTATAAATAAACTATAAGCTATCTCCTATAACCTATCTCCTATGAAAAAGCTTGTATTGATTGACGGGCACGCGCTGGTCCACCGGGCCTTCCATGCTTTGCCGCCGCTGACCACCGCCGCCGGCGTTCCGACCAATGCCATTTTCGGTTTCTGCTCCGTGCTCATCAAGATGTTGAAGGACCTGAAGCCCGATTACGTGGCCGCTTCCTTTGATCTGGCCGGCCCGACCTTCCGCCATGAGGAGTTTGCCGAATACAAGAGCCACCGGGTCAAAGCGCCGGACGAGCTTCATATCCAGGTGCCCTACATCAAGGAGATACTGGCCGCTTTTGGCATTCCCATTTATGAAAAAGCCGGTTTTGAGGCCGACGATGTCATCGGAGCCGTTGCCGAGACAGCCAAGGAGGACAAAGACCTGCAAGTGGTCATCATGACCGGCGATCTGGATACTCTCCAGCTGGTCCAGGGCGATAAAGTGGTGGTATTTACCCTGCGCAAAGGCGTGACCGACACCGTCACTTACAACGAAAAAGAGGTCAAAGCCCGCTATGGCCTCGCGCCGTCGCAGATGACCGATTTCAAGGGTCTCAAGGGCGACCCGTCCGACAACATCCCGGGTGTGCCCGGCATTGGCGATATCACGGCTTCAAACCTCATAAAGACATTCAAAAGTTTGGAAGGTCTTTATGAAGTAATCTCTAAATTCGAATCTCGAAATTTGAAACAAAGCCCGAAAAATAAAAAAATTCAAAAACTAAAACCGCCATTGACTGAAAAGTCAGTTCAAAAATTATTGGAGTATAAAGACCAGGCCTTCTTTTCTAAAAAACTGGCCACCATCATCCGCGACGTGGATGTAGAGTTTTCTCTGGAAGCCACCCAGTGGCGGACCCATATTGACCGACCGAAACTGGAGAAACTGCTCAAGGACCTGGCCCTTTTTAGCATCGTAAAACGCCTTAATGAGATAGACCTTCAGGAGTTTAAAGCCGCCAAGCCGTCCGGTCTTTTTGACGGGCTTACGCCGGAGATCCACGGTACGCTGATCAGCGCCAGCAAGGATGTTTTGGATTGCTTGTCTAAGATGTCTAGGCAAAAGGAGTTTGTCTTCGATTATTTGGAAGGCGTAGTAATAGTGGCGACGAACACAAGGGATGCGCTTGGCTTTCCCGAGACGGCTCTCAAAGACGCTAAAGCGGCGACTGCGCTCAAGGCCATTTTGGAAAACGAAAATATCGGCAAGATTGCCCATGACTCAAAATTAATTTCACGCTGGGCATTGAAACAAGGTATCAGGCCGGCCGGCTTTTCGTTTGATATCAAATTGGCCGCCTTTGTCATCAATTCCGACATTAAGGACTATGCCCCGGAGCGGTTGTATTTCATGGAGTTCGGCCGCGACATGCCGGCCGAGCCGCTAGCTCGGCTGGCCGCCATCTTCGAGCTTAAAGAGCAGTTCCAAAAGAAGCTTTCGGTCGGTCGGCTTCAGAAAATATTGTCCGAAATCGAACTGCCGCTGGCCCCGGTCTTGGCCCGGATGGAGGACAAGGGCATACTGGTCAATCCCGAAATCGCTTCCAAGCTCCATAGAACGATAGACAAGGAGATAAGCGGACTAGAGAAAGAGATTCATAAGCACGCCGACAAGGATTTTAACATCAATTCGCCCCAGCAGTTGTCAGTGGTCTTGTTTGACACGCTTGGCCTTAAGGGCAGGGTCAAGAAAACCGGAAAGGGCGCCCTGTCCACCGCCGCTGGCGAGCTTGAGAAATTGATAGACGAGCATCCGGTCATCGCTTTGATATTGAAATACCGCGAACTGCAGAAATTAAAGACGACCTATATTGAGCCGCTACCGGCTTTGATAGACCCCAAGACCCATCGCATCCATACCACCTACAATCAGACGGGGGCAGCCACTGGGCGTCTCTCCAGCCAAGACCCCAATCTCCAGAACATTCCCATCCGGACCGAGCTGGGCCAGGAATTTAGAAAAGTTTTCGTGGCCGACAAAGGCATGAAACTTGTTTCGTGCGATTATTCCCAGTTGGAACTGCGCATCGCCGCCCATATTTCAGGCGACCCGGCTATGACCGAGGCCTTTAGGAGAGGGGAGGACATCCATACCCGAACGGCGGCCGAGGTATTTCGTGTCAAGCCGGAGCTGGTGACCAAAGAGATGCGGCGCCAGGCCAAGGTCCTGAACTTTGGCATCTTATACGGCATGGGTATCTTGGGTTTCCAGCGGGCAGCCGGTGTTTCGCGCGACGAGGCCCGACTTTTCATAGAGCAGTACAAAGCCAGGTTCCCGTATCTAGCCCGATACATCGAGGAAACAAAAGAAAAGGCTCGCAAAGACGGATACGTGGAGACCATATTTGGCCGGCGCCGAGCCGTGCCTGATATCAATTCATCAATGCCGGCCGTCCAGGCCGGAGCGGAACGCATCGCCATCAATATGCCCATTCAGGGCACGGCGGCCGATCTTTTGAAGCAAGCGATGATAAAGATTCAGGAATTCATAGATGAAAATTGCCCTGATGACGTGGCTATGTTGCTGACCGTCCATGATGAGTTGCTTTTTGAGATAAAAGCCGATAAGGTGGCTCGGGTCACGCCGCAACTCGTCAAAATAATGGAGTCGGTCCATCAATTCAACGTGCCAATTATCGCCGACGCCAAAGTCGGCGATAATTGGGCTGCTATGCTTGCTTACGAGTGAAGCGAGTAATTGCAAATTTAGCACCCCCGCTTTTTATCGTGTACTATGTCTACGTCATTAAGAATAAATATAAAAATGGAAATTTATATTTTGGTTACACTTCAGATTTGAAAAGAAGGATAAGTGAACATGGTGTAGCCCCACGCGATTTGATTTACTACGAGGCATACCAAGATAAGGGAGATGCCAGAAACAGGGAAGCTCAACTTAAAAAGTATAAAAGCGCGTGGGGCCAACTGAAAAAGAGGATATATAATAGCGTTAATAAAAAAGAGGGGGTGACGAACTTTGTGACAGCTCGGTCTGCTCGCAAGCTCGCAAATCCTCGCTGAAAAGTCCGTCATGCCTGAACTACCCGAAGTTGAGACCATTGTCCGTGATTTAAGGCCCAAACTGGTCGGATTGAGGTTGCGCGATGCCTGGGTGGACAAGGAAAAGGTATTGCGCCAGGTCATAGATCCCGACGGAACCGTCGGGACGGGAGGGTTAAAATGGTTCAATAAAGAGATAAAAAATAAAAAGATATTGAGTGTCCGCCGGCGGGCCAAGTATATTGTGATGGATATTGAGGGCCCGCGGACAATTTTTATCCATCAGAAGATATCGGGACACTTACTTTATGGAAAATGGATCCCGTTAGAGGTAAGACGTCCCAAAGGGACGTCTGCCGGCCATGCCAAAAGGCAGACCGGACCTCTAACGGGATGGATGAGTGCTATACCTGGCCCCCTACGAGATGATCCCAAGAACAGATTCATCAGATTTGTTTTGAATTTAAGCAATGGTCATCAATTAGCACTTTCTGACTTGAGAAGGTTTGGAAAAGTGATATTAGTGAACGACAGGGAACTGGAATATTTGAGGGAAATAAAAAAATTAGGCCCGGAGCCGTTGGAGATGGGCTACGGCGAGTTCAAGAAGAGATTTGGATCCGCCAGCCGGCGGAAGCGCGGCCGCATCAAGCAGGTCTTGATGGACCCGACCTTCGTGGCTGGCATCGGCAACATCTATAGCGATGAGATACTATGGCACGCGGGTATTCATCCATTGGAGCGGGTGGAGAAACTGACCGACCCAGAAATCAAGAGGATATTTGCTTATACTAAGAAAGTTTTAACAGAAGCCATCCGCCGAAAGGGCTCAAGCATGGATGACTATCGGCGGCCGACGGGCCAGAAAGGGAGCTTTCAGGATGTTCAGAAGGCCTATCACCGGACCAAAGAAAAATGCTCTAAGCGCGATGGCGGCATCATCCACCGCTTGAAGATTGGCGGCCGCTCCGCTCACTATTGCCCCGTTCACCAAATCCTTAAATAGCACTGTGGTATAATAAGCAGAAATAATGTTAAATCTTCCATTAAAGTGGCATGCTTGGGCCGTTATCATCAGCATCGTCCTTATCCTTGCCGGCGGCGGTCTTTTTTTTGGTTTAAAGAAGGTCAACATCGGCGTATCAAGAATAATTGATAAACAAGAGCCGAAGGTCAGCTCTATCGCCGGGCTGGAATGCGAGAATTATTCCCGCCGGCCGGTCGCGGTCATGCTTGCCTCGGACGTGGAGGCCCGGCCGTTGTCCGGGCTGGGGCAGGCGGATGTCGTCGTAGAGATACCGGTCACGCCAAACGGCATGACCCGCCT